>Ga0099824_1003470_pt1 | contig 23017 bp, 4 predicted proteins | sample SiratrowhiteBW_FD_76837 | JGI IMG/M metagenome (GOLD analysis project Ga0099824, IMG submission 76837) | Root nodule microbial communities of legume samples collected from California, USA - Siratro white BW | ecosystem: Host-associated > Plants > Roots > Nodule | place: USA: California... | reverse complement strand
TTTTTTTCTTTTTTGATTTTTTATCTTTAAATTATTTAATTTTTTATTTTAAAATATATTAAAATTTTTTATTTTTTCTTTTTTTTTAATTTTTTTTGTTTTTTTATTTTTTTTTTTTTTTTTTTTATGTATGAAAGTCTTTTATATATTATATATGTATTAGGAGTACACATTAAATAAATAAAACTAGAAAATACTAAAACTGTATTAATTAAATAAAACTTATTTTTAAAATAATTAAAAAATCTATCTATTTCTTTTAATGTTAAAATGTTTTTAATGTAAGTATACTAATTTAAAATGTACATATTATTGAATGTCGTTTATTACCTACATAGTAACAAGATTTTACCAAATACTATCCAAATTTAGGTATATCACATCATTCAATTCATCATTGAAAAACAACGTAGGTTTCGAAACAAGCAACTATACTGGGGAATTTGGGATCTCAGCTAAAATATTGTAGCATTTTTTGCAATCCTTCTATTATAAACAACGACGTATTGTCATGCATGATCGGTGTTCTAACATTGTCCACTTTTACATCTTTAACTATAATTTTATTTTATTTTTTAAGAAAGTGGAACTAAATTATCACTGAAAAAAGAAGGAACAAGTACATGCAACAAGAATGGTAAACAGAAATCCATTGGAGAAAGATAAAAAAGAATATAGTGCAAGAGAGAAATAAGCACAACAAATATTAGGTCATTACCTCTTTTCGTTCGTACTTACAGCAGTTTAAAGATTTTGCAGATTTGGAACACTAATAAATATACATAATCCCAGTTTTAAAAAAAAGAATTTAATTGATATTTTCCGTTTTTAATTATGTGTTGATTTTTTTATATTTATAATTTGTCAAATAATTATTTCTTTGTAATAAAATTATTTTAAAAAAAAAGACATTTTTATTATTTTCGTAATTTGTTTTAAAATATATGAAACTTCGACCATTATGGAAGAGCGATGAGTCAGATTTTAAAATAATTTTACTAAAACAAGCAAACTTTCTTCATAAATAAATTAATAGAAACAATAATTAGTGTCAAATTAAGAATGAAAGTTAATATTTTATTAGAAGTTGACTACATTGATTGAACTTATCTCCAGCTTAAAAGTCAATTTTTTTTCAAAACTATACTTGGATGGATAAGAGTAGATAATAACATATTAAAATATTAGACAAATATATACTAAATTTTAAGCAGATGAATTTTATTTTTTTTTTTTTAAATTTGGGCATGTTATTAAGAGGTATCCGTGGAAGAATCGTTTGTGGGAACCGGTGTTAGACAAAATCAGTAAAAGATTCTCAAGATGAAATGGGCTAAACCTATTCTATGATGGTAGATTGAGTTTGTCCTAATTGTTTTGGCACTTTTCTACTTATCCTTTTCACAAAATGCCAATCTTGGTTAAGAAGAAAATGATCAGAATCACATGAAATTTCTTCGAAGGCCAGGGAATGAAGGGAGTAAAATAGTTTGGATTAGTTGGGATAAAATGCAAACCAAAAGATATAGGTGGTTTAGAAGACAAATATATCAAATTCTTTTAATGAAAAAGTGAAAATGGAAGCTAGCTGCATAGAGTGATAATTGTGGAAGAAGGGCTTGGAATCTAAATACCAGAATTGGAGAAACTTAAAGAATGGTCCTAAGATGAAACACAATGGTGAGATTTCCCTAGTACTTTATTATTTTTTATATGTTCCTTTTGCTGATTAAGAAAAATATTTTGATAAGATGGGTGGAATGGGGAGGAAGTTTACTATAAAAAGTATCATATGTGATTCTTTAGGCCAGGAAGAATAGGAAATCAGAGTGCTAAGAAATATGCAAAAATGCTAAACAGAATTTTGAGGTGTTGGTCTTATATCCATTCACAAATTGCTCCAAAGGCTTTACTTTTTGCAAAAGTTATGTAGTATTATGAAATGGAGGGTAAATGTGGTTGTTGACAATGTGTTGGTTTTTTCTTTATGGTTAAACTTTTGTGTGGTCTTGCTTGTAGCAGTTCAATGTTATTTTCTTATTTGTCGATTAAAAAAGGAATTATTATACGTGTTGATGAACCCAACACACGAAAAAAAAAACGAAGAGAGAAGTAAATGGAGCATTCGATTGGATTGGAGAATTCTCGTGCATGCTTGTGTTAATGCAAAATAATTCTTCATCATAAAGATTGCTTATAGAGACGAGAAATTCCAATTTGGATTGAACAGCGTTGCACTACAAGCAGCTGAGAATTTTCAAAATCGACGGCAAAAGTAAAATAAGCACAACTTCTAATTATTTTACTCTAACTTCTGATCTTGCAAGTTTATCATATAATATAAGACTTTTACTGAAATGTATTTATTTCTAGAAAATTTCTTTTTTTCTTACCTTTCTTTTTCTTCTATTTATTTGTTTTATTATAATTGGAATATTGTTTCCTATTTTTTTCTCTTTCTTTAAGGTTTAACACTTAACAAATATTTTATTACTCATTCATTACATGTATTCTTGAATCTTGTATTTGAAAGTTTCATTGTCAGGTTGTATATCAAATGATAGCTTATGTGACAAGAGACATTTTCAAGAAAAAAAAAATCAAAATAAAAATACAAGGAAATTTTTTTATTATTTGTTTTGAACTTTGTTTTGAATTATATTTTTCCTTGTTTTTCCTTTTTTAATTTTTTCGCTTGATTTTTCATCAGTGCAATATCATATTTTTTATTTATTTTTATTTTTTAAAATCTTTTTTCTATTTCATATATCAACATAATCATCTAATTGTTTAATAGGTTTGAGAGGGTGAAAGTTTTGTTTAACTTGATAAATAAATGGTGATAATTTATTAGCTTCAATTATATAAAGGAGATTTGGTAATTCCACATAGAGTTAGTGAGAAGCTTATATTGATTGAGAAGGGATACTAAGAGTATACAAATGACAAAAGAGGAGATTGATAATAAAGATTGAGTAAAAAATTAAGATTATTTTGTTTTCTGGAGAGTCAATTCGCTATTCATCATTGGATTTTATCATGATGATAAAGAATTATCTATTTTTTAAGTGATATTTGTTTTCTTTCATACTCCTAAGTTTTTCTCATTTCAATTTTTATTTTCTATTCTTATTTTGTTCTTATATTTTTCATGCTTCATTATGTCTTTGGAATTTCATGAGTTGTTCTTCTTGATCTTATTTGTTTCATTTTAATCTTCTCTTAAATGCTAAGACATCTTTAAATCAATTCTAAAATCGAAATAAAATTTAAGGAATTTGTTTTCTAAATGCTTATAATCCTAATCAATGTCAAAGGACTATAGACTTTACAACTTAAATGATAAAGAATGTGATAATTAATCAAGATGTCATATTTGATAAGGAAGCTTGTTGGAATTAGTAAGAAGAAAAGGTAGATAAGAAATTATTTTAATAAATATCTTGCAATAGAATTTCACACCTGAAATGAAGAATTAACCAAACATACCAAGTTTATCACTCTTACCAACAAGTCTTTCAAGCTCAAGTTTCTCATCTTCAAACTCACACTCATTTTTATGGAGTATTTTAAGTGATATTTATACAATGTGTAATTTGTCACTTTTGATAACTTTTGATAACATTACACGAAAAATTGATTTTAAAAATTATAAAATATGTTTTAGCCAAGTTCAAGAGGGAGTAAATTGAACACTTTTAAAACTTTTTCGTAAATGTATTTTTCAATGTGAGAAATGAAAAATCTTTAAAGAAACTATTCAAGATGATATAAATTGCAATCATCAAAGGTTCAAAAACAAATTCCAAAATAAATGTAATCACACAGAGTCAGTAAACCGAAGACAGATTGTATTTCTGGAAAGGCAGTCAAATACTGCAAAAATACAATGTGCAGTAAAAATAGTATTTAAAGGTTAATCCAAGAACTCAAAGAATTAGATCAAATTCAGGTTTGAAATGAATTACAAATTAAAGAGTCTTTTATCAAACAACACAAATTATGTTTAATGTATGAAATCTATTTTCAACCAATTATTGTGACAAAACAACTTTTCTGGAAAAAATAACTGATGAATAATGAACCCAGTAAGTTGCGAAACTGCAGATTTATAGAAAACTAGTATAGTGGTTATTAATCAGATTCAGAACTGTCAAGAATAGACTGTGTTTAAACAAAATATATGTTTTCAGAAGTTACTTAAAATGTTTTCAGAAAGTTGAGGAAATTATCCAATTAACAAGGTTTAACAGATTCTGAAAAATCAAGAAAAGCAACAAGATTTATCAAGAACAATCAAGAGAGCAAGATAGAACAAGACACAAGTTATCCTGGTTCACCCTTCCACAAGGGCTACGTCCAGTCCCTTACACCACTATAAGGATTTTCACTATAAAAATATCAAACCATATCAGTTTACAAAAATTCAACCACTTGTTACTCGCAAGAATACACTGCTTCCCACAGAAAACAATTCGCTGAAACCTACAGCAGATCAAGAACTATACAGAATCCACTGTATAACCCAGAAAACCCCTTACTGATCCCCTTGATCCCCTCAGCAAGTTACAACCTGTACAGAACCCACTGTACAAACAAAATTACCACACCAGGTAACTCACACCAGAATAGAATTCAATATAATGAAAGAATTATCACAAACTCAGCAAAACTAGTACTTTTATACAACAAATTACAAAAGTAATGAAGAAAGGGTATAGAAGGCTTATTCAGTATGATCAGATCAGCAGTATAGCAACAACAGTCAATTCAAAGCTCCAGCAGTATTGAGAAAACAGTTCTTGAAGAGCTTTTCAAATGATCTTGATCACAAAAACTATTGGGGCGCTTTTTCTCTCTTGGAAAACTCAGAGCACTGATTTTGGAAAATGATTCAGAATGATTTCGTTATGTTCCAAAATTTCGCGCCAATTATTTATAGACAACTGTCATTTAAAATTCAGTCGACTGTTTTGTCAAATAGTCGATTGTTTTTCCTCAGTTAGTTAAAACAGTTGTTCAAACCTCAAAATCTGATTTTAGTAATTTTTAAAAACCTTATTTAAATCAGGTTTGAAAACATTGAGCTTATCCTTGATTGAGAATGCTTATATTGCTGACTTGAATCAAACTTGTCACACAAAACACAATCCTAAGTTCTAGACCGAGCCTTTCAATTTTCATGCAGTCCACATATGATCGCAGGTCTTGAACTTCTTCACATGGTTGGCTTCATCAAATCTTCATAGCAACTCACTAGTGCTAACAAAAATCAATTTATTGGTCTCTAAAATGATAAAATTAGTCACCAACTTAATTAGAGACCAATTTAGAATCTACTAGTATAAGTGGCTAAAACCTTGGTAACTAATGTTAGATATCAATTATCTTAACTTAATTGGTTACAAAATTTAATCATTACTTTTATTTTATAGTTATTTAGCAACCAAAACCTAATTTAGTGATCATTTTGGTTATAATTAGCAACCATTTTATTTGGTAACTAAAATTGGTGTCTAAATAGCTTTTTACTTATAGTATAATCTCACTAAGCAAGGAATCCACGTGACAAATAATAAATACCTAATATGATAGATAACTATAAAAACCACAAGTCATTTATTTATTATTATGTATAGGGAATCAATTATAATATGAAATATGTATGATACATGGACAGAAGTGCAATTGGTACACCATAATTCAACCAAAAGTCACTTCCTAAGCTTTGAGCTTGCAGGTTTGAATAAAAATGAAATAGTATGTAGAGAATTGTATGAATAACTACTATTTGAAGTATTTGGACTCACATGAATAAATTTATCTTTAGAAATGATAGATTTGATTCTATAAAGGTTTTTGCATTAATTCAGATTAAGACTTGGACTTAGACAAATGGAGAATAAAAAAAAGCTAGTTTACTTATTTAGATTGGTGCTTGAATAATGAGACTTTCTTAAAATTAATATTAATGTATACAAAAGGGAATAAAGCTAAGAGGGAGATGTAAATGTTAGGATAGCATACATAAAATAGGTATCAGTAATCAATATAATCAAGATGATTTTTTTAAATCAAAAAGTGGCGTAGAAAGAGTGTTAGGTAATTAAAATTATAAATTACTTATTCAATTGATACTGCTATGAAGATATTATAGGAAGGGTATGTGTCTTTTGTTAATGCAGGACCTAAAACAAAACACTAATATTAACCACTTAGATCATATTCAACAGAAATGTAGATAAATGTGAATTACATTGTTTTAGTGTAATAAATAAAGGCTCAAAGACAAATTTAATGCAAAACTAAGAGTGCCAAGTTATTAAGTTACATGGATGGAAAACAAAACGAATACAACTGCAAGATCAGGAATACAATAGATGCATTTCACGTGCACTAAGAACAATTTATATGGAGCACATGAAAACTAGAACTCAGCTGTCATTATTGGAACAAGCACAAAACAACATTATGTAAATATGAGGCTTTTTTTTTTCATTTTGGTATACTTTTCAATTTTAATTTCTAAAATGGGTAGAAAGAAAATTATTTAGTAAAATGGGTAAATTCTGCTAGCTAGATAGGCATAATTTCAAACTGGTCAAAATAAAAATCACATGCTGACCATTTCAATTCATGACATTAATTAAAATCATTTCTCTCTCTGCAATCATTTTTTAATTATTTGATATTATGATTGCTAGGTTTAACAATTAATAGAAAAAATAATAATCATTATATAATAATAATTAACAAATAACTTTTTAATTATTTAGCACTATGTTTGTTACTTTAACAATGAACAAAAAGATTAATAATAATAATTAACAAAACTATAATAAAATAATTAAGACATACAAATTTATTTTAAATTAAAACAAAATAACATAATGATAATAATAATAATAAGAATAATTCATATGAATTTAATAATAATTATTATTATTTTTAAATTAAAATAAAATAACATACTAATAATAATTAATAATAAGTGAATTCAATAATAATAATTATTTTTTAAATTACATTTGTATGAAATTATTCTTATTATTATTATTTAAATTAAATTCATATGAATTTAATTAGAATTATTCTTATTATTATTATTATCATTATTCTATTTTATTTTAATTTAAAATAAATTTGTATTTCTGAGATGTTATAGTTTTGTTAATTATTATTATATAATAATTATTATTATTATTATTTATTTTGTTAATTGTTAAACTTGAGGATCATAGTATCAAATAATTAAAAAATGATTGAAAAGAAAAAATAATTTTAATTATTGTCATTAATTGAAATCGTTATTATGTCATTTTTATTTTGACCAGTTTAAAATTATGTCTATCTAGCTGGCAAAATTTGTCTATTTTGATAAATAAATTTTAGGAATTAAAATTGAAAATTGGGAAAAAAACCTAAATATGACTAGGAAGATGACATCTACTAGATAGAGAGAGGTTATGGAAGAAGTTCTAAATCTTGCAAAGATATTAAATATGTTAGGAAAGTAAGGGACACAATCTGCAACTCTTTTTAGTACATTATAACAAAGTTAATTCTGAACTTAATACATAGGATTTAGAAATAACCCTTTTACCCCGTTATTAATAAAATTCATTATTGTATATAAAAAAAATACATAGGATACTATTTACTGTTGGGATTAAGATTTTGTATCCTCATTGAACTTACTGTTATAGTAAGTCTTTACATGTAATTTTTTGATGTAAGGATTGAAGTACCTTATATGCTTTTATTGTTGATAAAAAGTTTTTTTTTAAACAAAAAACTTTGAAAGGATTAAATTAGATATTCACTACTCAAATGATTAACTTGATAATATTTTCGTAAAGGTTTTTGCATACAGAAAAGTTTCATAAAATAAGAGAAGCTTTTAAAAGTTCAAGAATAAAGTAGAAGAAAATATTGAATATTAGGTCATAATAAGTGGTTGATATTAAAGTCCCTTTAGGAGTATATATTGGTACTCATGTACTTATATATATATATATATATATAAATATATATATATATATTTGTAACTCATATAACACTACTGTACAAAGTAAAAAAGAAAGAACAATGATTAAAATAAAGATCCCAAATTATCTTTTTCTTATTCAAAATTTTCTAAAATTTCTCAAGTGTTAGATACCAACATCACCTATGGAATACCACCAACAATCCATCCTTTAAACTCATCTCTTTAGTGTAGTTGTTTATACATCACGTTCACTAATTACTTTCCTACTTAATTATATTTTAAAAAATATTTCTAAAATTACTTTATAAAATAATTGATTATAATTAAACATAATTAATTATCCTTTTTATGGGACTTTCACTATATTGTTGCTATTGATTTCCAAATTTAATAATAAACAAAATAATTGAAATAATTTATTAATGTTTTATATAATTAATTATCTTGAACTTAGTGGATACACAAAGTTTGCATTCAATCAGTTAACTATCAAAATAATTTATTAGTCTTTGAGGTAATTAATTATTTGAAACTTGAAAACAGGGTTTGTATTTAATCTATTAACTATAAGAATAATTTATTAAATTGTTTAAATTGTGTTTTCAGAATTAGAAAAACAATATAATCAATTATTTTTAAAAACAATAAGTTGAAATTATCAAATAATCAAATCCTCTTTAAATTTCTTCTTTGTGTTTTTTTCAAAGAAATTACTCACATATCAAACACATTTTATACACTCCTTTGCTTCAATAATGCTCCATAAATGTTTCCAAATCTTTTGTAATCTTTTTATATCTAGGGTTGATGTTTCTTAGGAACATGTTTCTACATTTTGGTTTGTATCATTCTCTATAGATTCTTAATTTTTTTTTTCATATTTTGAGTGAATGAATATAAGTATCATGTGAAGTGTAGTTGTAATTGAATTTTATCCAAATAATAATTCAATATTCCTAAAGTTGAGATGATGGTAAATAGATATAAATAATCGAACTAATATAATTTTTTTCTCTTTTTATACTTATCTTTTATTTTTCAATCTTTATATATTTATTTCTTTAGTTTTTTGCACTTAAATATTTCAAATGGATAGATTACAAGATTTTTTCAAGATCTATTAATGTTTTCAAAAGTTTTTAAAACAGAAATTCACACTCTCTGTTAATTGTGTACAATCTATTTAAATTTCCACAAATTAGCAATTCAAATAAAGGTTACTTGTGTGATTCAAATTTCACACAAACACCCTATTTTCTATTACACACACCCTATTTTCTACTACACATAAAATCATTTAAAATAAATGAACTGAAAAAAGAATATCATTATTTTATTGAGTATCTCAGGGATGTAAAAAAAAATAAAAGATGCTCCTGTAATATTTTCCTTATCAAATACTAAACTGGTTAAAGAGGTTTTCTCCTTAAACTGATTGTTGTGTTCTAAACTGATAAATATTATATCCAAATAAAACAATAATTAAATAAATACGTATTTATGTAACTCATCTAATAATAATTTTTATTTCCATACACTTTTTTATTAAATCCTGTAAATTTCATTAATTTTTGTAGCATTTCTTTATTATTTTCTCGTTTGTTCTCTTTGGTTTTTCATCCCACTGTTTCATGTTTTTCAAATAGTGGAACTTGTATCGTGAATCACAGACCAGATATAGAGAACAGGAACTCTTTTGGGGAAAGTGAGGTCCATTCAAATCTATATTAAATTTAATATCTAAATTTTGTGAGAAACATTACAGAAACATCTGATAAGGTGGTACGGTTAGAATTTAAAATTAAAGTTTCATATAACATAAATATAAAAAAAATAAAATTATAAAATTTAAAATATAATAAAAAAATATAAAAACAGGAGATTTAGTATAATATAACGTTGGAGATCTATTATTCTATTATTTAAAATAAAATACAGTTGGGGAGTTACGAGAATTAACAGATTTTGGACTCTGAGCCATTCTCATGCACAGAAAACGTGACATGAACATGGTTTGAAGAAGACTCTCGTGTTGCTGCACCCATTAACACATCTGTAAACCGTTCTCAAATCAAAGATGGGACCCACCTTTGTTGTAAGTGGAGAGCTTATAAGCCGTTGGAAGCTTACTCTTTGTATTTAGTAGAGAATGTTATTGATCATTAAGACGAATATATAATTTATTTACGTATAAACATATAATATGAAAGTAGTAGAATTCATTTATTTTTTAAAAATGAATTTCAAATCTAATTTAATTTTATAAAATAATTTGTAAACTAAAATTTGTATTGATTTAAATATTATAAATGAATTTTATTTTTAGTTGACGAGATTATTAAACATTTTCTTATATCTAGCTAGATATGTAATATTGAATATTTATAGGTAATGATATTATTTTACGAAGTAAATTTGAAACATAACTTTATAAATTTAGTGAAATTTATTTTCATAAATTAATCTTATTTTTAGTTAACATAGAATCTTATATTTTGTATGATAAACACATAATAAATTTTAATATATATTTGTATTTTTAGACTTTAGGTTAGAGACATCTCTTTCACTAGTAATTTATAAGTTATGGATAGTAGATATATATTTTAACTAAATTCTTAAGAAGTATATCTTAAATTTAATTTAACTTTATAAAATAAATTTACATTCATTTATAAATGAATTTTATGTGAGTTTTATAAAAAAAATTATATTAAGTTCAGTACATATATATAAAATTAGATATTTATAAATGATTTGATAATAAATAATATAATAATAATTTTAATTTAATTTAATCTTTATATATATATATATATATAAATATAAATTCACTTTAACTCTAATTACATAGAAATACTAGAACCTAACAGAGAAACAATGGGCTCCAATAGTTGTGTATAAAAGTTACCTGTACCAATCTTATGCCATGCTATGCCATGCAAATTCACAGCTGAACAAGTGAAACAAACGACCACTCCCAACACAAAATCTTTCTAACTTCAGCAGAATGTTCCTTCTTTTCTTTCTCTTCCTTCTCTCTCCTCCACGACTCTCTATCTCTCTGACCCACGACGGCCTTTTTCTCCTAGAGACGCGTAGTCGCCTCTCCGACCCCCACAACTCACTCTCCACCTGGAACCGCACCGCCTCCACCCCCTGCCGGTGGAAGGGCGTCACCTGCGACCATCATTCAGCCGTCGTCACCGCCGTCGATCTCTCTTTCTCTTTTCTCTCCGGCCCCTTCCCCGCCGCCCTCGGCCGCCTCCCCTCCCTCTCCTCCCTCAACCTCTCCTACAACCTCATCAACTCCTCCCTGTCCGCCGTCTCCCGCTGCAGCTCTCTCCGCCATCTCGATCTCTCCCAAAACAACCTCGTGGGCCGCATCGACTCCCTCACCGCACTCACCTCCCTCCGCTACCTCGACCTCTCAGGCAACAACCTCACCGGCGAAATTCCGGAGAGTTTCGCCGCCCTACGCCACCTCGAAACGCTCAACCTCGTTGGCAATCTTTTCACCGGCACCATCCCTGCTTCACTCAGTAACCTCACTTCCCTGAAACACCTTCAACTCGCTTACAACTCCTTCAGGTCGGGTCCCATTCCGAGAGAACTGGGTAACCTTCGAAACCTTGAAACGCTTTTTCTCGCTATGTGCAACCTGGAAGGTCCCATTCCACACACCTTCAGCAATCTCGTGAACTTGATAGACCTCGACTTGTCTCAGAACAGCATCACCGGTCACATTCCGCAATGGTTCACGCGTTTCACGCGCGTGACCAAGATTGAGCTTTACCAGAACTCCCTCTCTGGGGAGCTACCCAGAGGAATGTCGAAGATGACAAGTTTGAAATTATTCGACGCGTCGAGAAACGAGTTGACTGGGACCATTCCGACCGAGTTGTGCGAGTTGCCACTCGAGTCACTGAATTTATATGAGAACAAACTCGAAGGGTCTTTGCCGGCGGCCATTGCGCGTTCTCCGAACCTCCGTGAATTCAAAATTTTCAGTAACAGACTCGTCGGAACGTTGCCGAGTGATTTGGGGAGTAACTCACCGTTGAACCATCTTGACGTTTCGTTTAACCAGTTTTCCGGCGAAATTCCGGCGAACATTTGCCGGCAGGGGCGGCTTGAGCAGTTACTCATGATATTCAATTCGTTTGCGGGTGAAATTCCCGAGAGTCTCGGTAAATGCAAGAGTTTAACGAGGGTTCGGTTAAGGAACAATAATCTCTCCGGAAGTGTTCCTGAAGGGGTTTGGAGTTTGCCCCGTTTGCGTTTGCTTGAGCTTATGGAAAATTATTTTTCTGGGCACATTTCTAGGGGGATTTCTGGCTCTTCCAGCTTGTCAAATTTGTTGCTTTCTAGTAACCGGTTTTCTGGTTCGATTCCTGAGGAAATTGGGTTATTGGACAATCTTTTGGAGTTTGCTGCCAGTAATAATAATCTCTCGGGTCAGATTCCGAGGAGTATGATGAAGATGAAGCAGTTGGTTAATCTCGATCTCAGTTCTAATCAACTTTCTGGCCATCTTAATTTTTCTGGAATTGGTTACTTGAGTAAGATCACTGACCTTAATTTGTCACATAATATGTTGGATGGAAATGTTCCTAGTGAATTAGGAAGTTGGTCTGTGCTTGATTATCTTGATCTTTCTTGGAACAATTTCTCTGGGCAGATTCCATTGCAGTTGCAAAATTTGAGGCTATCTGAGCTGAATTTGTCTTACAATCAGCTCACGGGGAATATTCCTCCTCTTTTTGCCAAACCCGAGTATCAGACGAGTTTTATAGGGAATCCTGGCCTCTGTAGTAATCTCCCTGGGCTTTTTAATTGTTGTGGTAGGAATAAGAACTGGAAGTATATGTGGATTTTGTGGTTCATTTTCGTGCTTGCTGTAGTTGTGTTCATTATTGGGGTGGCATGGTTTTACCTTAGGTACAGGAAGGTGAAGAAATCGAAGAAAGGGTCATGCACTTCGAGTTGGAAGTCATTTCACAAGCTGCGGTTTAGTGGGTTTGAGGTTGTTAAGTTGCTGAATGAGGCCAATGTGATAGGAAGGGGATCATCTGGGAAGGTGTACAAGGCGGTGCTTAGCAATGGTGAGGTGGTGGCTGTGAAAAAATTGAGCGGAGCCCCAGCAAAAGTGAATGAAAATGTTGGTTCTAGAAAAGATGAATTTGATGCTGAAGTAGAAACACTGGGGAGGATTAGGCACAGGAATATTGTGAAGTTGTGGTGTTGCTGCAACAGTGGGGACCACAAGCTATTGGTTTTCGAATACATGCCAAATGGGAGCTTGGCTGATTTGTTACAGGGTAACAAGAAGATCTTGTTGGATTGGCCCACTAGGTATAAAATTGTTGTTGATGCTGCTGAGGGGCTTTCTTATTTGCATCATGATTGTGTCCCACCCATTGTCCACAGGGATGTGAAATCTAACAATATATTGGTTAACGAGGAGTTTGTGGCAAAAGTTGCAGATTTTGGGGTTGCAAAAATGGTTACAAGCGCCGCCCAAGGGGAATCAATGTCTGTAATTGCAGGATCGTACGGCTACATTGCACCAGGTTTGAGAAATTAAGTTGACAAATACATTTAAAAAGTATCCACTTTCTTGTTGCATTCCGCTTGAATTCTTAATCATCACGTCACTTGAATGTTAGATTTTATTTTTTTCTGCTTGGTTACCTTTTATTGGATGCTACATGGATAATTTTAGTGATGAAAAAGGAATGGTTTGGATTCAACATATTTAGATTTATTTTGCATCTCAATTTAATATCAACCGTTATATATCAATTAAGACCATTAACATTTCCTATAAAGCTAGCCCATAAACTTAGAATTTGTCTTCATGTTTAAGTAAGTAATCTCCTATTGATGAAAAGCTACCTGCTTATACTCTAACATATTTATGATTTGTTATCCATCTGTAGTTAATTTTCCCATCAATAACTGACATGACCTTAACTTTTGCAACATGCATGAATTTACGTGGCCATGTGGTACTTTATTGATGTGCAGAATACGCGTACACTCTGAGGGTGAATGAGAAGAGTGACATATACAGCTTTGGAGTGGTGATTTTGGAGGTGGTAACTGGGAGGCCCCCTATTGATCCAGAGGATGGAGAAAATGATTTGGTGAAATGGGTTTCATCTGAATTGAAAGATGGAGGACTGGATAGTGTAATTGATCCTACTTTGGACTCCAAACACAGGGAAGAAATAAGCATGGTATTGAGTGTGGGTCTGCATTGCACCGGCTCCAACCCAGTAACTCGCCCCACAATGAGAAAAGTGGTTAAGATGCTTCGTGAGGTAACAAAAGTGCCCAAATGCACAAGCGTAAACGGTGGAAATGACCCTCGTTACAATGAAGGCTCGTCTCCTACCATCAGTGAAGTGTAGTTTGAGCAATGTGCTAAAAAATAGCTTAGTTTTAAGTTCTCTATTTTTGAAAATGGTGAAATATTGAAGACATTTAACGGCTCAGTTTCATCTTTTATATTACAGGGATGAAATATATTGAAGCTCGTCTTTAGTCTAGGTTTGCTTTTGCTTATGGTTCTAGTAGTTGTATCACACAGCAATTTTCTAAGAAATCCTTTAAGGAGCACATGCTCCATAAATGCGTCTATGTATGGAAAATGATATTTTGAGAGCTCAAAAAAAGAAAAAAAAATACTCAATTATAACTCACTTTAATAATATAATAATTTGTATTGATATTTTAAGTTAAAAAAATACAAAATTATATAATTAAAATATTAATATTTTTTATTATCGAGATGTATTTTTTTTCATAAATATCAAAATATCACATTTGCTTAAAGATCTTTTTATATATATAATTGAAAGATATTTTTACAAATTTTAAAGCAAATGAAGCGACGTTTGCTTATTATATAAAGCAAAGCTGTTCATATAACTACCATTACTTAAAAAGAAAAATTATAGAAGAAAATATTTTAAATATTATTATTGTAATTTATTATAAGACTCAACATTAATTAAGTTAACCTCTCATTTTAACCCATTTAACATTGAAGTAAATTTTTGTGTAAAGGTATTTAATTTCATTTTAACAAAAGTTTTTAATTAGTGGTTATATTGAGAGTCTAACTACAATATTTAGACAAACCATTATTGATTTTGATATTATTCTTACTCTATATGAAAATACAACGAGAAAATTCAATATTATGAGTTTACAACATTAAATATTATAAAAAATTATAATACCTCCTTTAATCTATAATTTTAGAATGTTCAATGTGAGGCTTTTCTCTCGTACTTGGATTTTTAACAAATATTTCATTTAAATTGTTATTTGAATAATTTTAAAGTGTTTTCTAAGTGTTTCGAGTTTTTAGAAATAGATTCACGATCCAAGTCAAATTTGTTATTTTTATAGTTTAAAAGGTATGTCCACTAAATAAGACAAGAGTCAATAAACTTATGCTACTTTAATTGGTTTAAAATTTTGATATGAAGTTCAAATTAAATATTTGAAAATGATGTCAGATTGTATAATACCATTTATATCTTAGAGGTTTTAAGTAATCTATGGTAAATAACGAGAAATGGCTTCAAAAGTACAATCTGGTTATTTATATGGAATCTTTTGAGTATAGAAAATCTATGAGTTATAAAATTTTAAATTTATTTTACAGCGCAGAGTAATAGATTTTGGTTGAGTTTTGGAATGATTATAAGTTGAGGTTATTGTCAAGTAATTAAATTCTCTATACAAAATGACACAAATGCAAATATAAATTAGGAGATATGAAACTTTTATGTACTTTTCATTTACTTTTTTCAATATTCTTTTATCGTAGTGAATTAAAACTTGATTGTACATTGTCATTAGTATTCCTTATATGAGAAGAGATGAATTAAATTTTATGATACGAATAAACAATAACTACAGTAATATTATTAATATAATAAATATATAATAGGTAATAATCCAAAAAGTAATACTACTATGTTATCTATGCATGATATAGTAGTATTAAAGTTGATAAAAGTTTTTCACCTTAAATTGAAAGTAAAGTTAAATTGGAGATGAAGTTATTTTCACTCAACAAAAATTTATACATATAGATTGGATATAGATTGAATATACATGAGAAAGATTTTGTGTATTTTACTAGAATTAAAATTATGTAACTATAATGTTACTGTTAATGTGTATCTGTGTGTCTATATATATATATATATTAAAACGTAAAGGATAAAATTGAACAAATTATAAATATTTTATCAAAATTAAAAGAATCTTGAACGCATATTTAAAAAGATTAAAGTAATTAGTAATATAAAATGATAACGTTAATTATTTTGACAGAATTACTTATAATATGCTAGTCAAATTCATCAAGAATAGAGTTATCAATAAATGAACTCCCAGTTTTGACTGGCCAATATTGCAACCAAAGCGAGAGGTAATTGAGGTTGGTGAGCAGCGATCAATTGGGAAACAGATCATCATAAATCATAAATGTATAATAAATATTAGTCTTTGTCTTCCTCTCTCACCATTAGAGGAAGGGCCACACCTCTTTCCTAGGACAAAAGGAAGCTCATTGGCAAGTATAAATGTAGTCATGGATATTTTATTTGATTTGAAAATTTTACCCTCCCTAATATTTACCAAATTTGCTTATATTTAAATTTGTTAAATGTTTTGTTTTTAATTATTTCCATTTCATAACTACTAAGGTTATTGAACATGTATTAAGAATAATGATAAATATACTATTTTCTAAAACATTTTTTTTAAATAATTCCTCTTTTTTAAATACATTATTCTAAATTAAAGAAAGAAAATAGTTGATTTAGTGACATATTAAGAAAAAAAGAAATAATACCTCGCCAGAAAGTGACTATTTTAAAAGAAATTATATAGTTAAAAACTACCATTATTTTAAATCGGAAATAATATATTTGAATCTACAGGAATTATCATGTTTATATTAGATAACTCCTAATTCGCCCTTCGGTCAAACCGTTTTGCTGAAATTATACCATCCTTTTAAAATAATAATTTTATAAAGATTTAACATTCTAATTCTAACATAAAGTAATACACGCTCCATTATTTTTATTTTCTTTTAATTAAAGATTATTTTGTAGGAATAAGTATCATAAATTTTCTTGATTCTGATAAAAATAATTGTGTAGTTTCTATTTTATTCATTTCTCTGTCCTTTAACAAAATAAATACATGTAAAATTATTTAAAAATTAGAATTGATAAAATTATATAATACGGAAAATAATAAATATGTTCTTCAAAATTTTAAAAAGACAAATAAAAAGAAGAAATTTATTTTATAAAATTGAACAAATAAAAAGAAACGTAGTAAGATTTTTAATTTTTGTTTTTATTTCAAAATAACAGTGTTTTTTAATATTTTCTTTCTAACAACATTTTCATTAAAAACAATTAATAACATACATTGGAAATTGACATAGGAGTAGTTGAAAATTAAAGATATTTTAATAAACTTTTTTGATTAAATATTTGCTAATCATTATTGTATATGAATTTTAAAAGGCTTAAAAAAAGTATCCTTTTGAAAGTTGAAGAGTACGATTAAAAATAATTTAATTTTGTACTTTTTCGCTTAAAATAACAGTAGTTTTAGAAATTTAATTTCTATTTTAAATTTACTCTTGTGTTCACTAAAGTATTACTTTTTATTCTCAATTTCTTTCTACTTTAGTTACTGTGTTTCTTTCTACATTAGTTATTGTCTTTGATACAATAAAACTAATACCCTTATTAAAAAGATTTCTTTTAGGAAAATTATTTTAAAATATTAAGTATTTATTCTTCTTCTTAGTATATGTAAACAAATATTAAATTGTCATTACAGAATAGGTGAAGTATAAATTTAGTAAAGTGTTGATAATAACACTTTACAGGGATGGCAAAGTTTTGATTTAAAGAAAAGATGGAAAACAATCATTCATAAGAGGTGTTCTTTATATACACAAACAAAGACTAACTTGTTAAGCCTTGTAAAATTACTGGAGAAAGGCTATGCCATATTGGAGTAGAATCTAATGAAAGTTTAAGAAAACAAGAAAAAAATTGATTTTGAAGGCTCTTTTATCAAATAATAGAACTTGTAAAATTGGAATTGAGATGGGTGAAAGTTATTCTTTTGCAACTATTAGGGATTGTCATAATTTATTTTGATATCAAAGATTTGGGTATCTAAATTTGCAGCTATTATTGAATATCAAAATTTACTTTGCCTTATAGCTTGAGAACTTGATGGCAAAAATGAAAATTGGAATAAAAGAGCTTATGAAGATGTTCTCTCTCCCTTCCTTCCTTTCTTTCTCTCTCTCTTCCTTCCCTTTTGTTCTTCAATTTTTCTTTTATTTATTTTATTTAGTGTAGCTTCATAATGTATTTTCTGATTTTATTAATCTCTTATTTATGTTTTATATATTTTCTAAAGTCTCAAAGTATCCCTTTGATCAAGTACATCAGACTTGTCGCTATCACCTTCTTTTTATGGATGACTTGGAGGATGAGGAATCATGTTAGATTCCACTAGAACTTTAGTAGGGATTCAGCCTTCACATGGTTAAGGATTACATTTAAATATTTACATTTGAATATTAAGTAATACTTCTAAGAAATGTATGTCTAATGATGTTGTTGACATCTATGTCTTGAAGTTTTTTTGATATTAGCACTAGATTGGGAATGTCTCTACTTCTGTTCAAGTGATTTGACTTTTTCTTAAGGTGGGTTGGATCAAAGTTAATATTGATGGTGCTGCTATGAATCTCCTAAACCTACTCCATGTACAAGTATCTTCAAAAGAAGTAGAGGGGAGTGCATTCGTAGTTTTTCAGCCTTTTTTTGAGGAATGAGAACTTCTGTATATAGAGATTATGGGTGATATTTTGCCAATGAACATGCTTAGTAAGCTAGTTATAGGAAGCTTTACTTGAAAAGTGACTTTACTTTGTTAAGTTTTTTTTCCTATGTTTCCTTGGACTCTCTGAATGAGATGGAAAAAGTGATTAAATATATGTGATGTTATAGATTTCAAGATCTCTCGTATTTTGGAAAAAAAAATCATTGTATTGATAAATTGGCTAATGTTGGATTCATAATAAGTTAGATTTTGTTTGATATCCTGTTTTAACTCAATAGTATTAGTTTGGATTTTTCCATATAGGAACAAAATTTTCATATTCTGTTTTTAGTAGGAATCGTGTTCTTTTTCTAAATGTGTTTGGTGTGGTTTGCTTGTTTTTGTAATTTTTTTTTCTTTTCAATAATATATTTTATGTGATAGGAGATGATGGGTGAATTTTAATCTTAGTTAAAATGTCAAAATTTATAATATATTTTTTTAACATCACTCTAAATTACAAACACTCTAAAAAATTTAAACCAAATTTATTATATTTTTAAATAACATAAAACCTCACTCTCCTCAACTTTTCACTCCGTTCATTATTGTATGATTGATGGGATGAGAATCTCAATCTCATAATTGAAGGTAAGTAATTACTAGTAGAAAAATGACCTTCTACGTCGGTTCTGGAAGACATTCTATGTCGGTTATGCAACCGACGTAGATGCAGACAACGTAGAAAGTCTTGGACATACAACGTCGGTTATGGAACCGACGTAATATGTACGTCACTACGTCGGTTGAAAATAGAAACCAACATCATATACCCAACTAAAATAACTAAAAGAGATAGATACTATGTCGATTGGAGCTAGAATCGATGTAGATGAGGACTTTTTACGTCGGTTGTAAGCTAGAATCGACGTAAAAAGTAATCTATTACGTTGATTGTAGCTTACAATCGACGTAAAAAGTCATTTTTTTTTAAGAAAAATAATGGGTTGATAAATCTCTAATCGATACAAAAAAACATAAAAAAAAAATTAGAATTTTTTAACAAATATAAATATGTAAAATGAAAGGCTACATTCTAAAAACATAGCTGAAAAATAACAAAAAAATAAAAAAAGAATCAACACCAATTTGATGTCAACAATGTTAAGTCTAGATAAAACTATAATGGTAGAATGAATTTAGTTATTATGGAAGTTGTATGACATGTCTTGAGTTGTGTCCTAGTATAAAAATATTTTTTTTTTTGGTGTAGAGAATGATTATCTAACTTTGTACATAATCAACTTACAGTATGCTTTCAAAATAATATAAGATAACTAAATGTTGAGTATTGTTGTTATACAATTATGAACTATATAATCACAGTGTAGTTAGACTTATATTCTTGCATAGTTTAACATCATCAAACTTTTAACTAATGTTTATATTAATTGTGTAGATATGCAAATATTAACTCTTGGTATGAAGAGTTCAAATTTGTAAGGATTTCTTCCACTTCTGTCAATATAAAAGTCTACAAAAATGTCAGACATATATTAAATTAACAATTCATGAATCATAAAAAAAAATTACATGACTTCATAAATTAATAAATTAATATGTAAGTACCACTGAATCATTATATATGTTAAATCTATATAGACATCATCATTGATGATGATATCCAATATATTTCTAATTGGCAATTGATGGTTATACTTCCTAAAAATCATATTATCATATAATTTTACTTATTACACCAAAGTCAATAGAGATATAACAGAGAGGTATAAAAAAATAATTAGTTTTTCATCTAAAGTTCTAATTTATCAACATATGACGTTTTTTTTATAGTATTATAAAAATGAAAATATGCAATATCTTAGATAATAAACTTGCATCATCAATATACAACCTTCAAGATATTTCGCTTCTTACTATCCTGAACTACTTTTACAATACATTTTAATTGTTAAACAACTTAGTTAAAAGTTATAATTAATGCAATAAGTACCCAATACATTTTGAACTTGAATGTTACACCATATAATGAATGTAAAAGATAATAAGTGTGAGTAATATCAATTCTTAAAATAGGGTAATAATATTTTAAAAAATAATAAACTAAATTTTTGGCATTTCAAAGTTGTTATATAAAACTTTATGTGCACTACAACAATTTAATAAAACAGCAACAAATAGACAAAATATTTTATGTGCATTAAAAGTTCATAGTTATTATGTTTTGGGTTTAGGATCTTTTAAGATAAATTAATATATTTAGTAGAACTGCTCTCACTAGATTTCCAAAAATTTGTTATTTGTAAGAAAGAAACATCTAAAATAAAATTATCTGAAAAAACATATTCTAGTTATAACTGATGATGTAGAATATGAGATTTTATATCAATTATTAGGTGCAACAGTTATACAATACCCCTTTATAAATGGGTTATACTAATAATTTATGTAGAATGATATCCTGTGTTGTAAAGGAAAAAGTTTTTGTTGTAACAGTGTTCTTTTCAAAGAATGTTAATTAGTTACAAAATGGTCTTTTAGGGAAGAAATGAATTTTTTTTGTTGTTGTGTGCAATAAAGTTTGAAAACCCTATTTCTGTATGGGCTGCACTTCAACGGCCCATATGTAAACGGACAAATATTTGTGAAAATTCTTAATGGTTAAAAACAACTAGTCAATTCTTATTTAACCATATGGCTACCACTACTGAATTAAGTACATGTTATTCAGAACATCTGTACAGACTGTTTCAAATTGTCAATTACTTATCCTAAACAATTAAACAATATAATCTAAGTTGAACTATTTTTTGGAATTATATAATAATGCAAGAGATGTAAAAACATTGGACAATAATGAAGCCGAAAGAAAAAAAATAATAATAGTTGACATTGAATTATGGGAAAAGAGAAAATGGGAGACAAAGGGAACAAAAACGGCATAGTGATATACGATCATAAATTATTGAGTTCGAAATGTCATATATATATATATATATATATATATATATATATATATATATATATAAGTGTTGTATATATAAAATAAAAAAAAAAAATATAAATAAATGAAAAAAAAAAAAAAGAAAGATAAAAAAAAAAAAAACAACAAAGATATATATATAAATATATAATATAGTTATAAATAATATATATATATATATATATATATATATATATATATATATATATATAGCAGTGGTATGTAAATAATGCAACCAACAACCATAAAAGTTTAGATAGTTTTAATTAAATTTTATTTATTATTTTTTTAAAATTTTATGTACTAATAAGATGAATTGACTATTATTTCTGTTATTTTTTCTTCAACTCACTAATTTATTTTTTCCTTTTATTATTTTTTAATTTATTAATTAATTTGCATTTTCTTTCTCTGAAATTGAGTTGACTGAGATTAAAAACAAAATCAGAAAACAAAATATAAATTGATCATAACAAGTTTAAAAGGAGAAAACAAAATTTTATATTATTATGTTAAGCCAAAATCAAACAACAAAATAATTGGATGAAAATAAACAAAAGAAAAAGTTATTTTCAACACTCTTAAAACAATTTTTTTTTTTTCTAACAAAACATTAATCAAAACACATCGAACTTTATAAAGTATTTAAAACTTAATTAATTAATTTTAAGATTCTAATATTCTAAATTTGGAAGGACAAAGTGAACTTTTTAGTAATATATTTTTGGTCCCGTATACTTTTTCTTGATCACCATACAGGTTTGGGTGGTGTCTGGTTACACTTAATTTAATGTAGGAGCAAGTATCACTTGTCTAATATTAAGTATGTTGAGATACTATATAACAAAGTTAAAGCTAGATGTAACTACTATAGAACAAAGTTAAAGCTAGATGTAACTACTATCTATTGGTATTGTAACAACCTAGAAAATCTATCATCTGAGTAGAAGTGGTAAAAGTGGAATGAACATTTGATTATTATATTATTAAACTGAAAACACGTATTCATAGGAAAAGTTAGTAATCAAGTCTCATTCCCACTTGAGCCACCATCTCTCTAAAACCTCTGACCTCCCTCTTCTCTGACTTCTCTCTAAGACTTCGCGTCTGTCTTCCATCAGTTTCTCGAG
>Ga0099824_1003469_pt1 | contig 23021 bp, 11 predicted proteins | sample SiratrowhiteBW_FD_76837 | JGI IMG/M metagenome (GOLD analysis project Ga0099824, IMG submission 76837) | Root nodule microbial communities of legume samples collected from California, USA - Siratro white BW | ecosystem: Host-associated > Plants > Roots > Nodule | place: USA: California... | reverse complement strand
TTCCTTCCAATTTTAAAAATTCTACTTTTTTAATTTTTTTTTTTTCTTTTTCCAATGTTTTATTTTTTCCTTTTTTTTTTTTTTTGGAATTTCTTTTTTTTTTTTTTTTAGTCATGCTCTTTTTTAATTCCTTCATGTTTTTCTTCCTTTTATTCTTCTGATGCCTCATCCTTACATGTATCAGTTATCGAACCTATTCTTTTAGGTCTTTTTTGAAGAACTTTGTGCTTTCGTATTGACACACTCTTCCAACAATGGTTGCCTTAAGTCGTTGTGTGTTTGTCGTCTTAGCATTGATAACTTTCCCCGACCATTCTTTTTTTTCCTCCTAGTATTGGTATTTATATTTTTGAATACCTAGGTAAACATTTGTTGGTTATGTTTCATTCTCCATTGTGCTTTGTTTGGATCGATTTACTTTGTGCCATTGAGACCCTGGTTGTCCATTACTTGTTTATATCTTATTACTTTCACATATAACTTCACGTGACCTATCCGAGTCGAGCTCCTTCTCCAACCTTTCCATATTCTTTACGTCATTAAACCTAGCAAAACCATATCTATTGCTCTACTTGTTAAGTCTTCTAGATATGAATACTTATCGGACAGTTTTCCATCTCTGAAAAAGTTTTACCATGTCATGTTTACCGTAATTATTGGAGAAATGAGAAAGGAAAAAAGTTGTAACATTTCACGGTTCACCATTTGCAGATTCAATTCTTTTCACTTCCACAATGTTCTTGTCTTCTTTCTTTGATCACTTGAATAGTAACAGTTTAAGATTAAAAAAATTGATGTTTTTCATGAGTATCCAAATAGAAAGTTATAGGCATAATTATAGATGCAGATAATACATATTTTATACTATACGAATTTATTTTAGCTAAACTAAGAAATATGATTGGCTTTAAAATAAGAAAGATGTGGAAATATTGAATATACAAATCTAACAAGTAGAAGATTAATGATGAAAGGTAGTCCTTTGAAAACTAATTAAGCTCACTAGTAACTTTTTGTATCTCCAAGCACAGTATTGTTGAATTAAGATAATTAAACTTACCTTGTGAATCAAAGTGCTTAAACCAAAAATAATAATAATAATAATAATTAAAATATAACTTTTTTATTTAAGAATGTAACCGTTCAAATATCATACTATTGAATTATAATTTAACTCTAACATTCCTTATGGATCATTGATATACTCTACCACATCGTCTATTTGTTCTAAAAAATGATAAGAAAGTGTGTCGATTCTTTGTATAAAACATATTTTGGTGACATTTGATATTTGTATAAAAGGCATTTCTTTAACATTATATTTAAAAAGATATTCTAAGAAAATTGATATGTTTTTTTCTTTACAAAAGATTTTGGAAAGTCTACATTGATGCGTTTAAGGTTTTTCTTTCTTGTCGTTTATTAAAATATCTAGCCCTAGTCTACTTTACTGATAGTAATATAACATATACGAAATAAATAATAAGAGAAAATTGTCTTCTCGCAAATTTAAAAGATCTAGCGTGTGATAGAATAGTTATTGAAAAACACATCCATTGATTTTTTTTGCTCTATTATTGCTAGGAAGTTAAATCTATCAACTTCATTCAATAAAGGAGTACTTGACATCATTGCTCTCTTGGTACATTTTGAAACATGAAAGTGGTTAATCTCTCCCTTCCTAAATCATATTTAATCTCTCAATTTTGTTTTTAAATTTTTACTAAATACTTTCAACTAGTTTTAATTAGTAAATATTTTTAATTTTCGAATAGTTTTTAACTTTCAACTACCTTATCATATAATTTTATTTAGCATATTATGAAATATAGGTTATAGCTAGGGGAAGTAACTTTATAAAATATATCAATGACATTTTATTATAAATAAACATCTCTTTTTTCAACTTGGCTAAATATTAAAAGATCATTTCAAGCAAACACCTACAAACAATACAAATATGATTATTGTTAACAACAGAACAAAACTAGAAATATTATGTTCTTCATACATTTCTGAAATTTTTTTTCTACATGTGCCAATATACTGGACAAAGATGAACAAACATTTGGCTCAACCTAGATTTTTTACTGACTGCCAATTGTTGAAGGGTGATAAGACATGGGGATTAAACAAAGATCATTTGCTCTTTTAACAGTGAGACCAAAGTACTCAGACATGTCCAATTCTTGGTGAGTTGTTCCATTTGGCAGCTTCCAAACAAAATGGTAAAGCAAATTGGCCAGTGACAGCAACATGTTTGGCATGGAAAATGCAGCTCCAGGACAAATTCTCCTTCCAGCCCCAAAGGGGATGAATTCAAAGTGTGTCCCACTGAAATCATAAGAACTCTCAACAAATCTCTCAGGCACAAATCTCTCAGCTTCATTCCAATACATTGGGTCTCTCCCAATGGCCCAGGCATTGACAATTACCTTGCTCTTGGCAGGGATTTCATATCCATTGATCTCACATGCCTCACTGTTTTCTCTTGGAAGTAACAATGCCTCAGGGGGATGTAGCCTCATTGTTTCTTTGATCACTGAATTTAAGAATTTGCACTGTCCAAGATCTGCTTCATCCACATACCCTTTCTCATTGAACACCTCTCTCACCTCACTCTGTGCCTTCTCCATAACCTTAGGATTTTTCATCAGTTCTGACATTGCCCATACTACAACTGCCGCTGGTGCTGCAGTTCCACCAACAAACATGTCCTGAAATTAATTAACCATCAATTTAGAAATCAATTATTTTTTCCCCTTTTTTATTTTTATTTTTCTCAAATTCTCCTTTCCTATCTTCTTATATTGCTTATAATAACTGAATTTTCTCTCTTTTAACTTTCCGATTAGGTGTTTCATAACAAGATATCGGATGTTTAAGCACTATTTTTCTAACAATAAAGCCACATATGCGAAGTAGCCCTAACTCTTTCCAAGAAATTTAATTGTAACTATCAACTTTCAAATAGAAAAAAAAAAGTTTATGTAAGACTTTGGGTCAATAATATACTTTACCATTCAATTATTATCAATTTCACTAATTTTATTATAATTTTTTCACACATTAACCATTAAACATTTTAACTTTTATATACTTTATTTGATCTATTAAATTTTAAAAAAATAGTTTTCCATAAAAATATAAATACAAAATGATATATATCAAAATAATTAATATCATTTTAAAATATCATAATAAGAGGATGTTCGCTTTTTTTTTACTTTCAATATATCATTATTCTATTTTTAACTAAAGAATGAAATGTACGAAAGTTGAAAAAATTTATATTAAATTCGTAAAATAATAATAGTTTCGTATTAAAATTTGAATTGAGTCAAAAATCTTAATGAATAGAACTTTTATATACCTTTTATAATAATTCAATCGGGTTTTGTTGCCTAGAAATCAATATAAGTAAAATCTACGGGAATAATTGTTTATAAAGTATAAATGTTTTAATTTCATTAAGAAATAATATATGTCAATATGTCACATTATAAAAGTTACAAATTATCTATCTTTTATGTGTAGGACATCAATTATTTCATGTGTGATACATGAATAGGAGTGTAACTTGTTTATCATAATACAATCAAAAATCACTTTCTAAATTTTGAACTTGTAGGAAAGAACAGAAAATGCAAGAATATGTGAAAAATTGTAAGGATAGTTACTATTTGAAGTACTTTAACCCACATGAATAAGGTTATTTTTAGAAATTAAAAATTTGATCCCTTAGAGATCTTTGCATTAATCCAAATTAAGACTTGGATTAGATACATGAAAAACACAAAAAAGCTTAATTTACTTATTCAGATTGCCAATTGAATCTTCAAACTTGTTTAAAATCAACGTATACTAAAAGGAAAGGAGTTCAGAGGATGACGTAAGTGTTAAGACAACCTATGTATAATAAAATGTATCGGTGATAAGAATTAGCCAACACTAATTTGTTAAACCATTAAAATTACAAATTTTACATATCCAATTGATATTGTAGGTGGTGTCATATGTACATATATACATCTAAAATATTTGTTGAGAACATTATGTGGAAAGGGTATGTGTTTTATTTTTGTACATGATTTAGATGAAAATGACACAAATGTAACAACCTTCGATCTTGCTCAACCGACATAATTTTTCTTAAAAAAAAAAATAGATTTTAAGGGTCTACAAAACAAAACAATAGAACATGTGGATAACAACATTCTATAAATAAGATAAAGACTTATTTCATGAGAAGATTATATGCTTCTTTTTTTCATTAATTTATTCTTTATTGTTGTTTAAAAATATAAATAGGTATAGAAATCTTATTAAAACTAAACTGAACAATTATCCAACATTAAATATAAGGGTTAGTATAAAACAAACCTCAATGTAATAAATTTGTATAGATCGATCTTTAAGAAAAATAAATACTAATGATAAATTCCAATAAATAAAAAATAAAAAGACCATGTTTAGACCAAAATCTTAAGCATAAAAAAAATGAAAAAAGCAATGAAACTCCAAACTCTATGAAAGAAGTCAATAAATATAATGATAAAAGTGTTACAAAACGATCTTGCTTGTAAAATTTTACAAAATGTAAGTAGTTAATGTTGCTAGCTAGAAACATATGTAATAGTGGTTTACACAACATTGTAATGCTTAACAGAAAAAATAAAAGAACTATTCTATGTTTTCATTAAAAATCGATTCTATCTTTACAAAATTAGTTTGGTGCTATAAAAAATAAAACATTATTTGTTGTTTTATAAAACTAATTGTTCGTTTGGGAAGGAAACAAAAACAAGAAGGACATTAGGCAGAAGTAGACGTAACATGGAATAGGGAATCCAATTACGTTTAGGGACCACTCTATGACATTATTGTGTGAGGGGAATTACTGGGTTTTCTTGAAATGATTTAAAATTATTTCAGATGAATATTTCAGCACATTTAGGTGTAGGTCTCATAATTGATTGTTTAGAAATAATAATTTTAATAAGTTGTTACTTCAAATTTTTATACATTAAATATAGTTTGTTATATATTCATGCACTGAGTTTTATAGTTTGTGTACAATAGTTTTTCAGGGTTATCTAATAATCAATACATTTGATTAGCTGATTTATACTTGACCTATTATATATTATAAATTTTACATTTAATTTATTATAATTTCTTATCTTTAAAATATTTATAAATTTGCATTTAGTCTTTGAAAAAATATTTATTTCATTTGATCTTTATTATTACATTTGACACTTTAAATGATTTTTAAAATAGTTTTAAATTGTTTATTGTTTTATGCCAATTTCTTTAGTATCATCATGATAAGAAAGTAATATAATTAATGACAAATAAAAATATGAAATACACATCTTAGAACTAAAAATTGAGAAAAAAAAATATTAGTTGAGACCAACTACAAAATTTCTAATATTTAGAGACATAAATCATGCGTGTTTGTTTTTCTTCAAAAGTAATATTAAAGAAAATAGCATACTGACCCAGATGAGTGCTTTGATGTTGTTGTGAGTCAAGGGAATTTCTAGGTCATCCCTCTTTTGTGTTCTGAGAAGAATGTCAATAAAGTCCTCTTGCATCTCCCTGTGGCTGCTCTTATTTTCCTTGTGATCCTTCACCATATTTTCTAGGATCTTGTCATTCTCTCTCTGCGCTCTTTCAAGTTTAGTTCTCATTCCTATAAGAAAAGGAAGCACTTTGATTGAAGGGTAGAAATCAGCAACAGAGAAACCTCCCAACAGCTGCAAAGTTTGCTCCATGGCTGATATGAAAGCTTCTTGGTCTTTGCACCTTTCGCCATTTGAAGCCCTAGAAATTATCACATTCATCACTGATTCAATTTCTTTGGTGAGGTTAACAATTGATCCTTCATTGGCATACATGTTTCTAACTAGTTTAGCCACCTCTTCTTCTCTTATGCCCCTCAGTGATTGAACATGCTTTGCGTTGAGCAACTCTGAAATGCATATCTTTTTAAGCTGCCTCCAAGTTCTTCCATAGGGAGATAAGGCTATGTCACTGTTATCATAAACAAAGAATTTGGAAGCAATAAGATGAGGCCTATTGGCAAAGATGGCATCGTGAGTTTTCATAACCTCTTTGGCAATATCCGCTGAAGAGACTATGACGTGTGACCTTTCACCAAGTTGTAGGTGCATCAAGGGTCCAAATTGGTTTGCCAAGTTTCTCAAAGTTTGATGGGGAAGTGCCCCAACAAATTGGTGAATGTTGCCTAGAAGAGGCAGCTTCGATGGTCCAGGAGGCAAGTTTTTGAGGGACTTGTGGGGATTTGGAAGATTCTGAGTGATGAACAGTGCTAGGAATATGCAGGCAAAGGTGAAAAGGAGAGTGAAGGGACTGAGAAGCTCCATGATCAGAAATGAAATGTTGCATAAACATGAGTGAAATTGAAGGCTTATAAATAGGTGAGTGGTAACAATTTCACTAATACTGTGGGCAGATGCATCCATGTTTGATAATAAGTTTAAATTATACTCTATACCTCGTTTCAAGTTGATTAAATAATTAAAAAACTTTTAATTTCATTTTTACTTTTTAATTATAAAATATCATGTTATTTTTTTAATTTGTACCAAAAACTACAAATATAATTTTTATTTTCTCTATTCCTTAAAAACATTTTTAATCAGAAATCAAATCAAATACAAATGAGTTCTTGTAAAATTGGATTAACTTACACAACTTTTATACTAAATTTTCTTTGTCCTGGATATTGATCTCGGTGTTCGGTTTCAATCTTTGGTGTCAGTCTCGACAAAGTAGCTGCGATAATACTTCAATGTCTAAATTAATTTGGAAAAGTGTAAATTATAGATAGTTATTTTAAAAAAAAATCAAAATGTATGTTGGTGTTTATCGATTTATAATGCTTGTATTGATTAGGAGAGGTCTAAATAAGTCAAAGTATTCTTTTAATACTAGTTTACAGTTTAGTGTCATTAATAACTTAATTAAGTTATAATCTTAAACGTCAAATTATTTAGCAGTATATTAACCAAGATGCTGAAGAGTTTAAATATAACTACTCTTCTTAACCTTTCTCAGTTATGGACACTTTGGATAATATCAAGGTAAAATAAAAAATAAAAAAAAATAGAGACAAAAAATGGCAAATAAAAAACGTAATGAACACTTCTTTATATTTTCTATCTCAAAACATATAGTTTTCTTAAACAAAATTATTAAAAATTGATTCCATATGGATAATATTTTGTACAACATGAAATTATATTTACATGAATATTATTTAACGCACATATGCTTTTGTATAATTATAATTCAGGTGGAAAGTGATATTTTAGATTGGTTATAACAAAGTCATTATTTTCTGTAAAAAGAATTCATTTAGATTTAAAATATACAAAAAATTCTTCTCAGTAGATGAATATAAGTATATGCACAATAAAAAAATACAAGTTAAATATAATTCTCAAATTCATATAACAGCATCATATAATGAAAAAATGCCTTCATGATCAAATAATTATGTATACAAAATTGTAACGACTTGAAGTCATCATAAGTGCAAAGAAAATTGTGGTGCACGAAATTTCCTCGTTTTTCTTAAGTGAATATAACTTTCTCGACCCCTATCATAAGTGTAAAGAAAACATACAATACAAGATAGAAGAAGACTTGAAAGGTGTCAGCTTCTGTTACTGAGTTCCGCAACCTTGAGGTACCCCTAATTAATCTATCGAAAAATCCGTATCTTGCCTACCCTACTTAACATCTACGTACAAGGAGCAGATTTCTTCTCTCATTTTCCAAACAATTATGAGGAATATGACATGTGGGAGACTTTTCCAGTGGTGGGGACGTTTGAAAGAGGTGTTGATAACCAGAAAATTCGATAAGAATGGTCATGGTTTGGATTCGTGTGATTTATGGACATTAGAAATACAAACACTTTGGTGAAGCAACTAGATGAAATCAGGATTGGAAATATCAAACTATACATGACAATACACCAAGATATAGGAGAGAGGAAGTTATTATGCGGAATAGTTGGAACAAAGAAGAAAAAACAGTTCAAATGCACCTATGACAAAAGGAGTTTGGAGGGAGAAGAAGATCAATCAATCATATACGGAGGCACTAAGGGGAAATTCAAACACCTCAAAGGAAGGATGGAAATGGACAGATATCCAGTGGCTGAGATGAAGCTGGGTAGGCACGCTATACAACTATGACCATGTCAACACTACAAGAACTTTTAGATTTAGGGTTACGGAGAGATTTAAACATTATTACTGACGGAATTCAATCATATAATTAACTTATCATTATATTAAATTAATTACTAACGGATTTCACACCGAAAGATTTAAATTATCTATCATTAATTACCAACCGATGTGATCTTAGCTGTGAATCAACATAGAACTCTAAATATATAAGATGAATGAGAAAAAAAAAAAAGAGTTAGTCTTGGATGATAGTTTTAGAATTTCTTAGTGTAATCTTCTTCTTCCATTGTTCATCTTGTATTTAGCATTTTCGTTACCATCAGAAACCAAATTCATTATTGTCTGAATTAAATTTAACATATTAAACTCTCATGTAATCAATATTATTTTTATGTATATGTCTTTTCTTTTCAATGTCAATATTTTAATTTTGACACTTTGATTTTAAAGGTACTGAGAAATAATATTCATAATGAGGATCTCAATTGAAATACCTAAAAAGCTTGGATTTATTAATAGAGCATGATTCATTTATTGTCTTAAACCCTTGTGACAAAAGCAAGTCTTTTTTATATAATTGATAAATGAATTGACAATTAATAGGGAAATTTAGGCTCATTCACCTAAGGAATTAGGGTTTGGGTATTATTGTGGGTTTTTAGTTAGAAAAAAAATGGTAATTGTTTTTATGTATGAGAGTGAGTTATGGTAAAGTCTAACCCTAGCAATATTCATATCATCGATCATTAACCTTATTCTACTATTTGAAATTTGACATAAATTTATAAACATATTTAATTTGTTTAGCATAATTTATTTTATTTCACAAACCACTAAACTATGGAATTGTTCTTTGGTATAATTTTATTATACTTGTAAATATCGGTGTGTATTTCATGAGTACATTGGAGAGAACAATATATGTATTTCTTGCTATATGAGCAACTGGTTCACTTGTCATTGAACTCAAAAAGTGTTAACACGTCCCTCCCTACATCTAGAGTGACCGCAATTCAAAGGGAGATATATGGCATTAGCTAGCTAGAGTGTGGTAGTCTATATGAATATTGAGGAGATCCAAAGGACTTTGCACAAGTTGTCCATATCATCATATTCATGAGCAACTACTCATCCAATATTTTTATGAGGGTCTAATGTCCGTCCATAAATAAGCAAATGATAGATGCAACCACTAGAGAAGCTTTGGTAAATAAGACCCCTGCTACAGCAAGACAACTGACAGAGACATAGCTTCCAATAATCAACAATTTACCACCATAAGAAATTCAGTTACCTTACCTAGAGGAGTCCATGAAATTAATACCTCTCATATTGATCACACTAAACTAATGAGCAAGCTAGATGATTTGGTTGCATTAGTTAAACAATTGGAATGACTCAAACAATTACTAAACTATGTGGAATCTACACTTCTACTAACCATCCCATTGGATGGGTACCCCATGTTGAATGAAATTGGAGGAGAAAACACTAAAACTCCTCAAGTGTATGTTGCTAACACTTATAGTGAGGGTAGACAATCTAATCAACAACTATATAACCATGACTTGTCCTCTAACAAATACAATCTATGATGGAAGAATCATCAAAATCTAATGTGGGGAAATTAAAGTCAGTAGTAGCAATCCTTTGTGCCCTATTAATCACAAGTTGTTGACAAGAGCAAACCATTTTATCAACCTCCACATAGTCAGTAACAGCAGTAGACCATACCACTAGTTGCCATACTAACCCAGAGTGGAGCGTTTTTGGAAGACATTGAAGTAAATGGTTGAGTATAACATAATTTTTCATAAGAAAATAGAGACAACTATACAGATAACAAAAGTAACACTTCAAAACATGCAAAATTAGATTAAACAATTGGTTACTACTATAAATCATATACAATCCTAGTGCTCTGATAAGTTACCATCTCAAACAATCATTAATCTGTAGAATGTCAGTGCCATCACATTAAGATCAGGAAAAAAATCTACAAGCATCTGAACCTGAAACAAAGCCCACCAGTGTAAACGGTTAACTTGGACCATCTGACACATGAAATACCTCTGTTTTAGAAGATTTTGTACGAGAGAGAACTTATAGTCATCTACCTCTAGCCCTATAAAAAATTTTGATCATGTTAGAGATACTCTTAGATCGTTTAATAGGCATACTGGTCAGAGAGGAACCACAAACCCTAAAGGATCATCTATCCCCCTTCTTTTTTCCACACAAAGTTGCGTAAAAGAGTAAACAAATGAAAGAAGCTGACAAGGAGATTTTGGAGACTTTTAAAACGGTAGAGGTTAACGTTGCTTTGATATACGTTATCAAACATATCCCTAAATATGCCAAATTCTTGAAAATACTTGTGTACACACAAAAGATGTTTAGAAGGTAATGAGAGAGTAAACATGCGCACGAAAGTTTCTACACTCATTAAGAGACCCCTGACTATTATACCAAAAAAATGTAAGGACCCGGGAATATTTTTTATTCCTTATATCATAGGAAATAACAAATTTGACAATGTCATGCTTGACTTAGGGGCATCCATTAATGTCATGCATTTATCTGTTTTTACTTCTCTTTCTCTAGGATCTTTGAAAGCCATGAGCTTTGCGATTCAGATGGCGAACAGGAGCATTGTCCAATCAGCAAAAATAGTTAAAGATGTATTGGTCAAAGTAAATAACCTTGTTTTTCCTACAGATATCTACGTATTGAATATGAAAGGAGGAGATACGCCCAATGAAAATACAACTACAATTATACTTGATAAACCTTTTCTCAAAACTACAAGGACGAAAATTGACGTACATGCATGTACTCTTACCATAGAGTTTGGAGACAATCTAGTGTAAATTAAAAATCTTAGATGTTATGAAACATCCCACAAAGGATCATTATATATATATATGATCTTGATGCTTTAAATGATATTTTAGATGATAAAGTGTTGGAATTTCTAAGAGATTTCAATTCTTCTGACCTAACTGACTATACATATGTTGAGATAGATGAGTTTTTATCATATGATGGATCGTTTAATAAATCATATGATAATATAGATTTCAATAACTATTGTGATGCAGGATATAATGATAAAGCAAGTTTAATTGAAATTGAAATTAAGGTCTCAACAATGACAAACAAGTATATTCCAGCAGTTCTGTAGGTTGTTGAACTCGGTCCTTAATGGTTACCTTCTATCATTCAACCGTCATCACTATAACTTAAGCCTCTCCCTATCCACCTCAACTATGCTGATCTGACACTACAGGAAAAATCATTATTACCTACTACACAAATGCTTAGATAACATCAAAAAGTCATCAATAAAATGAAGTTACCTACAAATTACCTATGAACAAAAATTGGTATGTAAATCCTTTGTAAGTAACAGTTACATACAGATTTTGAAACTCGTAGATAATTATACAAATAAATTTGTAGCTAAAATTTGTATTACATAGAGACTAAATCTGTAGATAATTACATACACATAAAAAATTGTACGTAATTACATAAGGATGGAATCTGTAGATAATTACATATGGATAAAATCTATAGGTATTACTTACAGATCTGATTCGTATGTAATTACCTGTTAATCTAATCCGTATGTAATAATCTACAGATCAGATCCATATATAATTACCTAAGAATCATATTCATGTAATATTTATGCATTAGATACGAATTTTCTTCGTAAATTCCTCGTACCCTAATATTCAAGTTGTAAAATAAAATAATAATAAATAAATTCGCGGAAATAATATTTGAAAGAATTGTATATTATGTAAACATAATAAAAGAAATTCAAACATAATAAAAATATCCAACACATGTATTATTTAGATATCTAAGTACATTATACAACAATTTGTTAACAACTTAATAATCATGTAATTATGGGTCGAATTATGTTGGTAGTTCTTCATTTTCTTGTTCATTTTGTTGGTTGGTAACAACAATCTAGATGTGGAAAAATATGTTAGATTTTTTCTGTTAGAGATGACTTCATCCTCTGAATGTGGTATATGGTCCAAATTTTGAACATTGCTACTGTTACCTCTTGGGAGAGATTGTAAGACTTGAATATGTAGTCCAAATTTTGAACATTTCTATTATTACTTCTTGAGAGATTGTATGGCTGCGATATCTGGAGATGGTGAGGGGGCAATAGTTGCGATTGGGGGCATTAGCACTAGCAGCAACAGATTCACTTGTCTCACCCTTAAATGCTATATTTACCAAACAAATATGTTTATAATCTTTGACAAGAATGATTGTATAATATGCATATAAAGTATATTTGATGAACATAAGTTCTTATATTGATTGATACCTTTTATTAAAGATTAAGGCTTCTTCTTGCTTCCTTTTCAGTTGCATTGTTATGAAGTAGCTACTAACTACACAAACTACACCACGATGGAGATGATTGTAATGCAGATGATTGAGATTAGGGAGGCACACTTGACCAAAAAACATAAATTCTCCAACATTTGAAACTTGTGTTTTAATGGACTAACTTAAATACCTAACAATGTTTAAATTAAATATTTGAATGTATTAACCCAAATACCTAAAAATGTTTAATCTCAATATTCAATCTCATGGTTTGCTTAAAGATTATTCTTAAAGATTGAAGGAAAGGAAAGTTCTGATATAAAAAGTTAATAAAGCATGGACACTAGTCAGAACTAGAATTTTAAGATAGTGCAGACTATCAAAGTATTGATATATCAGATTTTCTCATGCTTTACAAAATCCAGTTTAATGTTAAGACTTCACTTGCTGCACTCATGAACACATTCGTCTTATTCTCCTACGTGTTTTAAATTGTTCCACTCTCTAACCGTAGTTCTTTAAAAAAAATTCAAGTTGCAGGGAATCAAGGGACTCAAAGAAGGAAATGATAGCGACATGACTACAACTATCAACAATTAGAGGGATTTTTCTTTTTGTTGAAGTGCAGCTTTGATGAATAAAGTTTCCCTATATATACCTTCAGGAACCGTGAAAGCAAACTTTAAGATAGAACTTTTTAAGGCTAAAAAATAATATTAAAATGATTATATGTATTGAAAACATCACCATATTACTACTATTGAAAACCATAATCATCTTCAATTACTTTATTAATCAAACGAATTCTTTATATGCATTACTACATACAGGAAACTCAGTGATTATAACTGACCGCCACAACATCAGCAGTTTATAATTATTACCGAAAGAAACGACCCTTGGCCCTATCAATTTCAGTGCTGCATAATCACTTATCTATAAGAACTCTGTGTGATGTGTACCATACACATACAACTTGTAATTAAAATTCATAAATTGTCTTTTGTAAAGTAAGTTCATTCCTAGTATAACAGTTGTCTATACAATAATTAACAGCACAAGAAACAGAGACAGTGGTATGAGTTAGCATCAATTACCAAAATCATGGAAGAAAATTATTAAGGAGGATTGGACATACATAAAGGTCACCAGAGACATAGTAAGAAGTGATGATTACATAGTCTCGTCTAAAGGAAGAAGCACGTTTATTGTTACTTTTTGGATTGAATTAGAGAAGTATTTTGGGGAGATTAGAATCCCTGCATAATCATAGATTATCATATTTCTTTTGATTTATATTTGACATTTTATTCCTTGTACAATTAGCCATTCAAACATAGACACATAATTGGTATATACATGGATGAATTACGCCACATAAACTCATCTTAAGGACTAAGTATTGCCTTCATTACTTCATGTTTCTGATTATTCTGAATAAATTAAGAATTCTCTTATAATTTTATGAACAAGATTTTTTTCCATGAACCCCAACTGTTACAAAGCAAAATTTGAGTTGAGTAGAACCAATACATTAGCCAAAACAAGGTATCATGTGAAATATTATTCAGGGTCAAGCAACTCCATATCTGATACTTTTCCACGGTGATGAATAAAGGGAGCTATTATGGACCAAAAAGCAGGACTCATAAGTAAAACCAGAAAAATATGCTTTAAATTTTGTTGCCAGACAGCTAAAAAGTAGAAAACCATATACGGCTAATCAGTTTGATGCAAGCAAAGGAATAGAAGCACACTATTAAATATTGATATAGTTGTACTTGTACAATAAAATGTAAGATTTTATTTGTGGCTTCAACAAAATGGAAAAGACTGATCAATCTGTCTAAGATATTACTGGAAAATTATTCTTCAGAAACTTATTAAAATAAAATGTAGGAAATATCATATTTGATATATTTATTAAGTTTGTTTGTTTCACACAGCAAGGCTTTGGTTGGTTGAAGGAGTAAATTTGAGAGAATAGATTTGAAAGAATTTAAGTAGATTGTGTTTGAATAATAAGGTTGTTTGGATTAATTGATAGATGGTAAGATTTGAAGGGATTTGAAATAAATGTTTATGAAAGTTTGGGAATGATTTGATAGACGTTATAGATTGTTTTATTTTTTTTTAATTGATATATTTGTGAAATTACTAATTGACCCTTGTGAAAAAGTGTATTTCGTAATTTTCAACTCACTTACAAGGACTGTTTCATAATTTTCAATTCCATCATTTCAAATATCTTCGAATGAGGAATGAGGGAGGATCTCATCCTGTAAATCCTCTCCAATCCATCCAAATTAATGTAACCAAACAGACTTCATCTACAACAATTCATTCTCTTAACAATTCATTCTCTTAAAGAGTATATCCCCACAAATTGGTTCAACAATGTTTACTCTTCGAAACAATTTTACTTAAAAAGGTCTTTTTATGTAATGCAAATACAGAAGATTGTGATATAGTGTGGATTAATTATTACACGTGAAACCTATATATAAAAAATGATGGTGAGTTCTAAAATCTACACGTGTATTTATATGAATCTCCTACACATACACATACATGTAGTTTCTGCACACACTTCACCAAATGAAAATTCACTTGGTTTCAAGAAGGAGGACCATATGTAGTAGAGTTGGGAAGGCTAGATGGGAGAGTCTCAACAAAAGCCAGTGTTAGACACCATCTACCTCCTCCTGATTTCAAACCAGAACAACTGAACCAAATGTTTGCTTCACTTTCTTTATGAACAAAATACATGTTTGCTATCCACGAGTTTGAACTTCTTTTTGTTATATACATTGGGATGACTCAAACATATGTTTTTCAATAAGGAGTGCAGTCTTCATCAATTTTCAACTGTTTTGGTTATAATCAATTGTCAAACAGCATTTAAACTTCAAAATCAATTATGAGCAATTAGGTAGAAAAGCTTTATTACATTCTTACTTTCAACGTAACAGTTTCCTAACGTAATTACTTCTCATCAAATTTAGTTTTAGCCCAAAATCTAACTTTTTTGACGCTTTCAATTCAATTCTAGCAGTCAAACATTTATTTCATTTTTATGTGCTATTGCTAGAACTACGTTTCCATCCATATCAGTTTGGTTTGATTCAATCCAACACAAGTTGGTGATGAGATTGTTTAGCAAAAGTATTCGTGTTTGTGCCTTTTAAATGTGAAGATTAAAACAAGTAAAATTGACACTTACCACTATACTCAGCAGATGACTTAGTAGATCCTTTGCTCAAAAAGTTCCCTCTTTGGAGTAATTCTACTTAACAATTGGAAGTGCAGAAATGGGGTGTTCTCTGCCTTCTGCCTTGATTCCGCCAAGTGCCCATGTCATGAGCATAACACATTGCCTGTGTTTGGTCCCTTTCGCCCAGTTGCTCCTTGTATGTTCTACCGCATCACTAATCATGCATAATTAGATTAAAAACAGTTCCAATTTTTAAGTTGACTGTGAGTTTGTTTTGTAAAAGATATTCAAATTTGTATTATCTTAAATGTTTAAATCAAGATTAAAACAAATAAGGTTGACACTTATCATTAGTCAAAATCAATTTTTATCGTCTTCAACTTTCATTTAATGTCTGATTCACACCAGGTAGTTATGTTATCTTTTTTTTATGTTATTTTTAGGATATGATTGTCATTAATAAGACAACAAAATTAAAACTTATATATCATCATTATTAGACTTGTTTATCCTTAACAATATATTAAAACATTAAGAATAAGCATAAGAATTGAAAATTAAGATTTATCATTTAAGGTTTAAATTCCAATCATTCTAATAGTCTTGTGAAAATCAAATTAAAAATGATTAATTTTCATAAAATAATTAAAATCGATGAAATAATCTAACTAATTTGTAGGAAATAAACTATAATCATAAATTAGAATTCTTGAGTAAACTATAGCGCAACTCTAGTAGAAAACAAATTAGAAAACTAAACTGTTCATTATCGCAGGAAAAAAAATAAAGAAAAATTACAAGAAATAGTGTCCAACTTCTTTTCCAAAGAAAATAAACTAAAAATTAATCTGAAAATAAAGGTGTAAAAGCGTGTATCACATTGAAGATAAATTTAAATAATAGACTTCGCCTTCTTTTTATACTCAGTGCTGTCGTGTAAAATTTTTCAACACCATTGTATTGTCTTATTATCTAAATGGCATGCTCCTTTTAGGAGTTTGGTTGTACTAGTGATCTTAACAGAATCATGCTAAGTAATATTATACTCATGGTATGAGAAAAAAAATATTTATTTAGGAATCTTTTGATTAATTTATTAAAGGAATTTTATGTTTTCTTAGAGAAATTTATTTAAATTCTTAAAAATTATTTTTAGTTCAAATATTTAAAATTTACAATGTGACAAATATTTCTCAATTCATCTAGGATTTGAGATTGTTATTCGCATATCCTACCTAACTTCATTTTCTTTATTTTATCAACTTTTTGTTCTTCTGACTAATTTGTAATTAGTTCTATAACATCAATTTATTTTGGGAATCTTTTATCATAATTATAAATGCTTCCTTTTCTCTTTCGCTGATTCAACTCCGCCAATTTCGTCCACGGATTAGGAGCCTTGGTTTGCTCGTGAAACATACTTCTAACCACTATACCATTAATTAAACCAATAACCACTATACAATTAATTAAACCAATAGCTTTTCCACTTATCAATTGATCGAACAACATCCCCACCATTATAAAAATCTTTCTACACATAACATGTTCTAAAGGGGCTTTCAAATCGTATAATTCGTGAAGATTTATTCAATAACAATTTACCCCAGATATTCCACATGCACCAACGAAAACCAAAGTTCATTATCCCACTTATTGGCAAAGAAGACTAAGATAATTACCATCTTCAAGGAACAATATTTGCCTCCCTTCCACCTTACACATAAATAGGCACCCCAAGTATCTTCTCACGGCCCAAAATCACCTACAAAAAGGTTTTGGTTTTCATTAAATAAAAAAATTACGCTGAATTTATCTACTAATTTACTTTCAGAAACAAAAAATCTAGACGTAAAAGCTTGACTACAAAATTAATTCTGCAAGTGTTCATCCAGGCACACTAAAATGGCCTAGAGATGAAAATTTTTGTCTCAGCAATGGCACATTTTCTCATGATTCATATTATATCTGATTTGATCTAGAGTAGGAAGATGTACACATCTATTACATATATGTATATATACAATTTGTTACATCCTAGTCATGATTCATTAGACAATTCATCCCTCTGCTGGCGCATTCTAGCCGCCCATGACATATTGCCTCCACCATCCTTGCTGCTACTTCTTCTCTTCAGCTCTGACAGCTGAGATTGCCACCGGGATTTCCATTCAGTTTTTTGCTCCACCACCTTTTGGAAAGCAACAGCTTTGATCAGTGAGTAAAACAAATTGAAGAAATAAAGTTACATGAGAGCAACAATTCACAGGGAATTAGACAAAGAACACCCAAATACAATGAATTAAAAAGTCCCATCTCTTTAGAATGCATGATTCACCAATTCCAGTAGTAGGTCCTACTACTAATTACCACCACTGGGGAATGGCAAACATGAATAAAGAAATAATTAAGATCACAGTCAATCTCATTATTGTTGATATTTATAATTATATCCACGGACACTCTTAACCTATGCGACTTTTAATGTGCTGAAGAGCCAATTATTACATGTTCGACAGGGAAAACATACTTATCCAGATTTTGTTGTGGTGGGCAGGGATTGAAGTTGGCATATTAAAAAACAATAAAGAAAAGGAATAAAGGAACAAAAGGCAGAACAGGAAGAAACAACCAATTCATATTTAATACCAGGAAAATGTCATAAGAAAGTTTCTGCTAAAAGCCCTCATAATTTGTGATAAAAGCCTGATTGAGTGTAGGGTACAGTGCAGAAGTTAATAGACATTGCAAACAATAATACCAGCTCGCAGCAAGGACAAATCAGCTAATCCTCATGAAAATGAAATTTAACTTGTACAACACTTTCGTGTACTGAAGAGCCAACTATGCAATTAATATACCATAATACCACTACAACACACATGTGCAGATTCTGTGGTGCTGCGCTGGAATTGAAGTCGACATCTTCCAAAGGAAAGAGGAATAATCCAGAACGAAAAGAAATAACAATAATAATAATAATCTACATATACGAGGAAACTTTCAGAAGGACCCGTAGGTCATAGTCCTCATAAATTGAAAATATCTAAATTATGGATACGTGCAGAGCAGAAGTCGCATCTGTAATAGACACATTAAACACTAAGTTCATAGCAAGAAGAATCTGTAATACCACCGTGAAAAAGAAATTCCAAAGAAGCAAGGTGACCCCTAGAACCGTAAATTTTTTCAACTTGAAAAAAGGCACAGAACAGATCAAGAATTTCCCATTACCAAGTTGTAACAAGCACCCAGAAATATCAAATATCAGAATTCAAAAGTGTATGATGATTTATGAAACAATTCCCATTCCAGGTTAAAATTGTACGGTACTCCAACAGTCAAATTATGTGTTCAAGATAGGGTAAACAAAAATCATCTGTAAATCCTCACTTTCATCAAATCCTAACTTTAGACACAAGGTGAAAATAGCCCAAATAAATCAGATATAAACGATGTATAGTGCTCCATAGTACAATCATCTACAAGATTCTTGAAACATTAAAATATCACAAGTCAGAACACAATCAAAACAACGACCTGACCAAACAAGTTCACACGGATTGCGAGTGCAAAACCTCTTAATTTAAGAATTAAAAAAAGAGAAAAAGAGCAACCCAACATGAGTGTGTAAAGTCCTTGTTGCAAAGCAACGACTTTGGCACAAGTGGTTACTGTGTTGAATGCAAAATCATTTAGCTACAGTCCAAGATCCTTGTGGTAAGGTTTTACTGACCGACCAGCCAAGGCAAAGTTTTGGGACATAAAAAAAATTGATAATGGGGAAAAAAATCAAACAAGTAGCACACTAATTAAACTTATCCTAATTATTTTCGACATGGTTGCTGAGGATCGGAGAAGAAAAGCGATTCCAGAAACAGAAAGCACAAGAAACCAATGAATCATATGAATCAGAAGCTGCGCAATCAGAGAATTGAAATCGGGAATCAAACGGTGGAGAGGAGTATTTATGCAACCCTAGATGCAACGCGGAGTACCTGATCGTGGTAGTTGCGGCGTCTGCGGGCGTTAAAAGCCAAGTTAATGCCTTTGGCCATGTCGTGATCGTACATGGCTCTTCGGGAAGGATCAGAGAGAGTTTCGTAGGCTTCCTGCACCTGAATAAACCGTTTTGTGTACTCCTCGACCCGACCCGGTGGAGACACATCCGGGTGGTACTTTCGGGCCAGTTGCTTGTACGCGTTCTTAATCTCCATCAAGGACCCGGATTCGGGTATACCCAGAAGCTCGTAGAAGCTCAACTCCATCACTAGCCCCTCGTTCTTCAGACTAGCCTTGGGAAAGGCGATACGGGTGACGGGTCGGGTGGGTCTCGAGAACACCGGAGACACGGTGGGGACGCAGAAGCCACGGTGGTTACTTCCGTGTACGGTTAAGCCATGACACCGCATAATTATTATTATTTATCTTTCTTTCTATCCACTTTGCTCTCGCTCTTAGTTGTGTTTTGGTGATGCTCCTTATGAGTTATCGATTTTATATGGTTCTGAATATTTATTTACTTTTATTCTTTTTTTGGATTTTGTTATGGGTTGTGGTTAGCCAGCTGTCATTGTAGGCAATGGAGAAATTAGTGGGAGGTTATGGTGTGGAGTTAAGCAAAGTCAGATTTTTAAAATGAGTCACACATTTTATACCCCATAAAGGTAAACACAGACCAGATATATACGACAACAATGGATAATATGGGATAAAAACACAAAAATATGATGTGTGTTAATTATATATATAAATTGCGAAAATCTCTAATTTATAACCATTCTTTTGGCCTATTATTCGATTAAAATGGCTAAATACTAAACACGTCATAGTCTTTTAAATTGGGAGCATTCATGCAGTAAAAATAAGGAGGAATTCTACAATAACTTTTTCAAATTTTATTCACACAATAATATAATAATACATCATTAATAAATTCACTTTGTAATAGAAACGGTGCGTGATATGAATAATAAATATTACGTCAAGTTTTATTATGATAATATTGTTATTATAAATTTGATAAGAAAAAGTATATTGACTTGTTTAAAAAAGGTACGATTCAATTGAAAACAATTAAAATGATATGATAAGATTAAAAAAAATATCATAATGAAAAAATGAAAAAAAAAAAAAAAAAAAAAGACAGTTTACCTAAACTTTTAGAGTTATCTTTTATTGTGGGTGAAGTTTTAGTATTGCTTACAGGGCCACATGTTCTGGTAGATTGGAGGAAACAGGACTGAAAAAAACAGCAACCGTGTTAGTTTTTTCTCTTATTTATTTTATTAAAGTGTTTTGCATTTCTATGTAATGAATTTGGATAGTGTTGTTGTAATTTGATTTTTATTTTATCGTATATATGAACCAATATCATAAGTAATGTGTATGTGTTAGTCTTTTATTTAGATTACTAAGTGTAAGATATTAAATAATTAAATGTATTCTCTTACTTGATTAATATAAGTGGCAATGACTTATCAACTTTAACCCAATACAAAACAAAACATGAACTAAATACTGAGAGGTTTTCTATATTAAAACTGAAATTTCGAGAAAAATTTATTACTTTATCAATACTATATATATACATACACACACGCGTATGTATGTATTCCACGTCTCAATGTAATAGATAAGCTTTAGCTTCTTTTTTTTTTTTTGTTTTATTCAATTATTATTTGTTTTCACGCAACCTAGGGTCCCTAGGCTAGGGAAAATCAAACTCGGTATTATTATATTAGTTAATCAAACTAAATTTATTTTAATAATTTATACAATTATGATTTATAAATTTCTAAAAATATATTTCCAATATTAAGGTAATATAACAGTTTTTTTATTATCATTTAAATATAAATTTTCATATAATAAATCGAAATTTATAACAATTACGTTAAAAGTTATTTTAATTGATTGTAAAAAGTTATATTAATAATACATACATTAAAGTAACAAAGACTTGCATTAATTGGTCTAAATTATTGAAATGTACTTTTAATTTTGATCATGTATTACTTGTACTAATTCTGAGGTTTTTTACCATAAGTACTTAGTACTTTAAATTAATTACATGCATTATTGATTGGCTGAAGTATACGGAGAATTGTCAAAAGCAAACTTCTTCATAAATATTTTTATTGAAAATGTAATTGATATGTTTTACAAATTAGTTTTCATTTAAACTAATTTGAATTTATTACATTGTTTATTTTTTTTTTCTTAAAGAAATGTATGATAAAGTTCGTCTAAGTATTAAATAAGTTGAATCTTTATATGTTCATTGGTCATTTTTTTAAGTAGGTATTTCAGGTAAGACTTTTTTTTTTTAAAAGACAAAAATGTTAGGTGGTTGTTGGATGGATTACCTACTTTTTAAAATTATCATAATCCCTTGAGTAAGTAAGACTATCTCTACTTGGTACAGAAATATTAGTTAGAAATCATGCGAATCTGAAATTGTTTTATTTTTTTATTGGATACACCTGTGACTTGGAAACTAAATGAAATTAAATAATTTGGAAGAAATCACTGTTATGTATTTGGAGCTCGTGCAGTTAATTCATAAGATCTGTCCTTTCCAATAAATAAAGAAGGGATTTTTATGCACAGTATTTGGTTTTTTTTTTTTTTTTACATATGTATTTTTCAAAACCAATCCTATTTAAAATATTATCAGATATTAAATACGATATATCCCTCAGCGCTTATTATAGGAAGGCTTTTATTAGAGGAAATAAAAGTCATATTAATAAAAAATTTGTCTTAAAATAAATTAATCTTTAGATGTTGGTTAAGAGGAGACTCGATTGTTCTTAAATGAAATAGAAGTCATATTAATAAAAAAAATTCTTAAAATAAATTAATCTTTAGGTGTTAGTTACGAGGAGACTTGATTGTTAAAATGCATCTATCATTGACCTTTATAAATCCTATACAATCACTGACCTATAAAATCATATAAAATAACAAGCTTACTAAAGATAATGTACCTTAATGTACGCTAAATAGTTAGTAACATAATGGACAAGTCATTGTGATATCAAGAGGAACAATGATATCAGAACCAAATATTGTTTTGTATATAATTCACACGTGAATTTCTACTAAAAACTAAAAAAAAAAAAAAAAAAAAAAAACAAAAATAGGAGAAAAAAAAGTTAAAATAAATTCAAAAATAAAAAATTTAATAAAAAAAAAAAAAAAAAAAT
>Ga0099824_1003467_pt1 | contig 23026 bp, 9 predicted proteins | sample SiratrowhiteBW_FD_76837 | JGI IMG/M metagenome (GOLD analysis project Ga0099824, IMG submission 76837) | Root nodule microbial communities of legume samples collected from California, USA - Siratro white BW | ecosystem: Host-associated > Plants > Roots > Nodule | place: USA: California... | reverse complement strand
ATTTCACACATGGTTGTAGCGTCAAAGTCATGGGAAGAAAAGAAGAAAAAAAATCTTGGTGATCTGGAAAAGGTAAAAATTTTAGATTCTCCTTCCATTCCTTTGCTAACAAATGAATCAATCTATTATTATTCTTTTTTATGCACCATGATCTCAAATTTTTACCTTTTCCAGATCACCAAGATTTTTTTTCTTCTTTTCTTCCCATGACTTTGACGCTACAACCATGTGTGAAATTTTGTACAATCATTCACATTTATTCCAATAAGATGATGTTTGATTCTTGCAGTCTATCCAAACAAACTTGAGAACAAAAATTATATTTCATAAGTTGTCTACGTCGAGTGAGAATTTCATATTGTCTTTTTATTAACTCTTTTAAAACAAGCACACCCATAGAACAAATAAATGACCACCAAATACACAGCAAGAATACTTGCACCAAAAGTTGCTGATAAAAAAAACATGCAGCAAAAGTGAGTGATCTATCTTACAAGCAATATGATAATAGCCATCATCACTTAATGAAAATAATAATGATAAAAAAATGATTACATTTAACACGAGATATTAATATACTAAAAAAGTACTATGATTTTTAACACTTTTTACATGTTTTATAGATATGTTATAGTCAAAATCTTTATTAACTCAATTTTATGTTTTATAGATATGTTATAGTCAAAATCTTTATTAACTCAATTTAAACATTATGTCATATAATTTTAGTACTTGATTATTTTAATTATATATATATATATATGAAAATCTGGAAAGAAAAAACTGCGTTTTAAATATTATTCACGTTTTATAAAATTTCCACAAAAATTAAAGGTGGTTGACTTAAAAAAATATTTTTTATACTTTGGAAATTTAAAACTAACCAAAGAACAACGTGCAAAAAATTTCCTATGAAATAGTTTTGGAAATATAAGAAAAAATAGTTAAGTAACATATAAAAAATAAGATTCACACTATCAATGTCTTTAAGTTATTAGATTGAAGGTAGTGTTATTCTTTTGTGTGCGTTTATAGTTTAATGCTATATGGATTTGACTTATCTCATTTTTGTGAGATTTCATCGACACAAAATTATTTATCTTGCAATTATCAAATTTTTTCTAAGAACATGAATATTTGCGGAAATTTAGTAGTGAAAAATTACAAGAACATTCTTGAGAGTTCACAAATTTTTAAGAAAAAAAAAATCGATCTATGAAGAGTTTTCTTGTGGATGGAAATCCAGTGGGAAAGAATATTTTGTCGAAGTTTTCCACAGCAGTCAATGGAAAATTGTAGAAGAAAGGGGCACAGATGTTGGTCATTGGAAAATTTAGAAAAGGAGAGGAACAGTGATGGAACTGTGTATGCTAAGTTATCTTAAAAGGGCATGAGTGAATGATGAAGGTTTTGTAGCAGAAGAAAATTTCTTATCGATGAAGAAACGACATTGATATGAACATTTCTCATCATGTCATGGTTGCATTTCATTCCCTACTCACTCACCCCAATCTGAGTGCGACTCGGGCCCACTTACAAAAAGAATATGTTGTTTTTCACTCTAACCAAATTTGGGGTCTCTGCACCCAAAAAAAAAGGACCTCGTCAAAGATAAAGCAAGGGAAAAATAGACAAAAGAAACACGTTAATTAATTAATCAGCACCCCTCAAATCTGAACTATTAATTATTGAAGCATTAAAGCTAAGAGGCAACTAGAAGGTTTTGTCTAGCGACTTAAAAAGATTTTCATGATAAAAAAGTTGGATAAACACAGCATTTTCATGTATTCAACTTATAATGTTGGTGCTGTGCCCAAAAAGGATCTGACCACAACTTTAAGCCTTCAATTTACTCTATGGTGCTTAGCTTATCAAAAAGTAAAGCAATAAAAGAATAGCACCAATTATATATAACTAATGCATTATATATGACAATTTTGCAAACTTTCTTTTCCCTTTCGTGCTTTCTTTCTGAATTACTTGTCTCATCTTTTCTTTAATTACTCCACTTGCCGCATCCTTTGCAAATTCGCATTCTAAAAAATCTGACATGTTAGTGGGTGACTCAATGGGTGTGTTTCATTAGCAGACGCAAAATGATGTGAGTGAAAATTGATATATATCTAAACGCAATGCATTTTTGTTTGACTAGTGCTGTTTCTAAAATTATTCTTTAACTAACCTTTGATAAAATATCAATATCATAAGTACATGCATACTAAATTTGTTCTAACTTATCACTTCAATTATCTAAGTAAAGGTTTTGCTTTACAAACATTACTTTAATTGCTGCTAGTTTTATGTAATCTGGATTTTATTTCAATTGTTTAAGTAAAGAATTCATTTTCAGGAAGCTAAACTTCAGAGAAACTGTCCAATGCATGCATTTAAAACTGCAAATTTATATTAACATTTTGCATGTCAGTCTCTTAAATGAGTGAACGAATTACTTTTTGCCTTGTTTCCATTTTTTTCTGATCTGGTACTTCCCAGTCATCGATAATTGTTGGGAAGAGATGCACTTTTTCTGATTGGTTTTAAGTACCCTTTACGGGGAAGGGTTGGTTTAACTTAACTTTATTATTCATTTCTGAATACTTAGTTTTTTATGAAGCATGCACATGATCATAGAAAGCTTAGGATTATGAATGAATTAGGCTTTTTAAGTACATAAGCCTGATATAAGATTTACTGGAAGGTTATAATTTAATTTTGGTTATTATGTGAGCATTAATTTAATTGATAAAGCTTTGGAAGATGTGAATCTGTGAGGTCGATGGTTAAGATTAAAAATGTGTTTATTTGATTATGTAAGCGGATTCCACCATGAGCCAGGAATAGACAGTGATTAGCAATGTTGGCACACACACGCATAGGTACAGTGTAATGAAAACTTTCTTTTTAAAATTTGCCTTCCATGCATGGGAGCCACTATGACCTTTTGATGAACAAATTTACAGACCAAGCCATTAAAAAAAGAAGCTTATAGGTTAAGAAACTTCGTCCACTGAAAACCCTAAAAATAAATAAAACAAAAAGAGATGAGAATGAGGGAATAAGCGCAAAGTAAAGAAATTAAAGCCTCTTCCTGCTTTCTTTCCTCCACCCTCCTCCTCTTTAATGCTCTTTTTCCCTTTCTTTCTCCTCTCTGGTATTCCCTTGGTGTGATTCTCCACCATCTCCCTAAAGAGCCATCAAACTTTATAAAAGAAAAACATAAAAGCATTTGAACACCATGGTTTTCTCCTCTATTCCAGTCTTTGTAGATCCTCCCAATTGGCAGCAGGTAAGGTTTTCCTCAATTTTCAGCCACAGCTTCTCAACCCTAAAAAGAAAGTAAAAAAAAAACAATAATAATTGCAAAAGACAATTATTCCTATTCCCTGTAATATCTCCCTGAATATACCAGATTTTGTTTTCATCATACTATTTTCCCCTCTCCTCCTTTTTAATTCCTTTTGTTTGATCTGTTCTTGCAGCAACAAGACCATCCTCAAGCCAATGGCAGTGAAAACACTCAGCTTCTTCCACCTTTGCCACCACAGCAGACTCATGTGGGAGGTTCCCTGGGATCAATCAGACCAGGTTCCATGGCTGATCGAGCTAGGCTAGCTAAGATACCTCCTCCTGAAGCAGCTCTCAAGTGTCCACGTTGTGAATCCACCAACACTAAATTTTGCTATTTCAACAACTATAGCCTCTCTCAGCCACGCCACTTCTGCAAGACTTGTAGGCGTTATTGGACAAGAGGGGGTGCTCTAAGGAACGTTCCTGTGGGTGGAGGCTGCCGTAGGAACAAGAAGAACAAAAGGGGTCGCTCTAAGTCTCCTGCTTCATCTGAGAAACAAACACTTTCTGGTTCTTCTGGTGCACTCCCCTCCGGTGGAAACACTCACGAGCTTATAGGCCAGTTGCCACAACCACCGAACCTTCCCTTCATGGCATCCCTCCAGAACCTGAACCGTTATGCTGTTGGAAACATGGGTCTCGGGTTGCGTGAGATTCACGGACAGAACGATCACATGGGGTTTCAAATCGGTGGCAGCGGTAATTCCTCTGCTGGTGGAGGAATGGATCAGTGGCGCTTGCAGCAGATTCCTTTCTTGAATGGCTTTGAATCAGCTTCAGCTGGTTCATACCATTTTCAAAATGAAAGTATCGAAACACCTTCTGGTTTGGTTGGAGATTTAGCAACGAATTCTAGGGTTTCTCAGATGCCATCAGTTAAAATGGAAGAAAGTGGAGCTTTGAATTTGTCAAGACCACCACTGAACGTCTCAGAAAATAACCACTACTATTCATGGACTGATATGTCAGGTCTTTCCTCTTCTTCTGCTAGTCATCTCTTGTAACTTTGACCATATGAGCATATATATTCACATATATATGGTCAATAACCCCATCATCCCAATTGAACTTCTTTGCTTGAATAGTTAACCACTTCGAAACGATCTCACACCGTCCTTGATGGATCAGAGAAATTCTCAAACGATTTGGTCTTGCCTTGACTTCATTCCAAGTTCCACTATCATCAGTTGACAGAAATTAACGCAGACATGGTAGAATTGATATCCTCTTCTTTGTAATTTCAATTCCGGTCATTGATTTATGTTTAAGTTTTTGTTTTATTTTTCCTCCAGTCGAGTATTTTGTGTACTATATACATGGGCTTGCTTTAATTGTATAACTGTGTGTGCATGTAATGTTTTGTGTTTCTTTCTGCTATCTGACACGTTGTGACCTCATTTGCGTACAAAACTTTCTCTTAAAGTTATTTACTTCACCCCTTCTGCCAGCTACACATCGCGCTAGTTGGCTCAACACTTTCTTATTTTTTAGTTAACTCAGCAGCATCACACTAGTTTTCACCCACATAAGGTTATCAGATTCGGCTAACACGATATCAGAGAAGAAGAAAAGTGATTTTATAGTACTAAAGAATGTGCCACTTTAGCCGAAGTAGTATATCTCGGGATGAATTTATTTAAATTTCATGCTAGAGCTAGCACTTTATTTTCCTATCTTGCAGGCTTTATCCAAGTTTTTTATTTTCTCAATTTGTGAAACATTCTTAATGCAAAGCAGTAGCATGCATACATATCCCATGCTGCATGCTAGTGTTTGTAATACGAATGTTTGTCATGCATCTTGGAATGGACATATAGCAGTAGCATACACAAGTTGGATAATTGAAGGTAAACGACCTAAGCGTCTGACACTGTATGACATGAATTATCGTAAGTAACTGTTTCTTACTTACTCAGTTTCTTTTCCTCTTCTCTTCTCTTTAGTCTTTGAGAGTGTGAGTACGTTAGCAAGCCTTTGCCAGTGCCCAGAAGCTGGAGTTAAGTTCTACTCACCCTCACTCTTTCCACAGTGTGAAATTCTTGGAAACTTGAGTGCGACAGTTATTTAATGTCCTCAGAGCTACCCTTACTTTTCCTCAATCGTGGTAAATTTTGTTTCCGACAAAGCTCTTTCTGTCGTACTTTTACCATAATAGAATTGAGCAAAAAAATTCACTAAGATCCTTTTCGTGCTAATAATTAACGTGATGATGCATGCCGCAAGAGAGAAAGCTACAAGATCATTACAACAGAACTTTTAAGGCATTATTTAAATAGGTTTTGGTTGATTTAATTTCTGTGTATTTCTTTCTTTATCGTGATATTGTTAATTACTAACGTGGAAGTGTTTAAATGTTCTTTTTTTTTCACATATACAACTTCTGTCCATTTCTATCTTGGTATTAAAAAAATTGTATTAAAAGTCGACACTCTTAAAATAAATTTCTCAGAGAGTTTGTGAAGAAGTTTTGTGTACACTAGAGATGCATTAGTCAAGGGTCAAACATAAGATGTTGTAATAATCGGATTATATTGATAAGATGGGACGTGCATGTTTGTTTTGATTTGAGGTTGAAAGTGGAAGCCAAATGTAACCATTGAAAGAAGACGCCAAAATCTCACTCAAAATCATGCAATTCTATATTCGACCAAACTGGCCTGGGTGACTGTTCTAGAACTTCTTCGGCAGAATAATGCAAGATACAAAACATTGAGTGTTAATTATGAAACTCTTTTGGGCCATGTTAATACGAAAGGAAAAGGAAAGAGATTCTTACGGTCAAAATAAGTGTGACCTTTTTCTACGTGTTGGGGTCACTTCTCATTATCCTACATCACTCTTTGGAATTAAGTTGAACAAACAAACACAGTCCAATATTCCAACAAAGATCTCCCTCCACTAATAATTACAAACTTTATTGTTCTTATCCCACCATGAATCAAATGAATTATCTAATAATAATAATAATAAAAAAGTGGCATCATTGTGGTGATGATAACTTTTGTAAGGACCAATGCATGCTACCTTTCAAGAACGAAAAAAGCAACAAAAGACTAACACAGACAAAAGCTCTCTCCGTGTCTTTGGACGTAGGCAGTAAATGGTCACCCAGATTCCAAAAATGTCGGTGCTTGTTGGTCTCAAAGAAGAAACATTTTGCGAGAGTTAAAGGGAAAGAAGGTAAGAGCAGTGTGGGCTAAATCTGCAGAGTTTCTCTGCTACGGTACGAATGAGGGGCTCAGAAATTCATGCATGGAATGCTGTGTGAACTACATGCCCCTCTGTGACTTTGTCTTTCAACACTGTTTACAAGCATAACCTTGATCCTTCGTAAACATACGTTATCTATATGTGTGGCAACCCTCCAATTAAAAGTGCCCTAACACATGCTTCCTTTCCTTTGTCTTACTTTACTTTCCCTCTCTCTTCATTACCTTCTATCATTTGCATCTTCTTATTCCTTTTCCCCTTCTCCTTCTTCTGTTTCTATGTTTTCTTCCCTTCCTTTTTCTTTTTACTCATGCGTGGGGACCTCTCCTCCTATCCATGCAGAGACCGTTACTAACTTTACTCAATATATAAATATATATGCTGCATGTATATATATATATGTGCGTGTGTGTGTACACGTATATAATCAGCTTCTAAGTAAGAAAGAATTCAAAACTGAAGCCAAAGTTTATATACCATGCCTCCATCAATCTTGCAAATTCACCTAAATACCATATATAGTACGTAGGTATATATACTTAAATATCTTGATGCATGCATTATTGAAATGTCGGTGTAAGAGGGAACAATGAAAGTAAGTATGTTAGAAAAAATTAATATTTTCTGATAGTTTCTGAATATAGTACATATGCTAGAAACACGTGTTAATTCAAGATGTGCTTCTGTAGAGGTAAAATTTGCTTGTGAATACTTTCTTTTTTTAAGCAAGGAATTTTTTTGGTCTAATATTTGAAAATACTTAGACCTATATATTTAAAGGGTTTGATCTTCTTCAGAAATATTTTGCAGATGCAGAATGAAAATATTTTGAATATATAACATGGAAAACCGAGAAATGTGAATGAGATGCAGAAGCAGGCACGAAGCATCACTTTTGAGAGAAACAAAATCGGACAGCATCAAATTGTAATCCTGAAGACGAATCCCTCAAAAACCGAAAGCTGAACCAAACCAAAGGAAAACGACACCGAATTAATTGGGAAAGTAGAAGGTTCAACTTGGTGGCTTTCAGAACTAGATTCTTAGCTGCAAATGGTCAAAATGAAGCGTGACATTTAGCTTAGAAAGGGTGAAGAATCAATTGGAGCACTTGTAATAATCCAAGTAAATCTAAGTGCTTGAATTGCGGAGCTAGCTAGATGGAAATGGAATGCATTTCATACACTGAAAAAGCTCACAGTTACTCAATCTTTCCGCAAACTAGATATGGTTAAAAAATCTTCTGACTAATGGAAAAGATGGTTTGATTTGGCTTTGTAAGAAATAAACTACTTTTAGATATTGAAAACTTTGTATTTATTACTCACTCTTTATGACATATCATGAGTCCATAACTCTCACAATGAATTCATATATTATTTACTTTTATAATTTTTAAATTAAAAAATATACTATAAAAAATATTACTACCACAAGACATTAGTTAAAATGTGTTGGTAGTGGTTGCTACTTTCTTAACTATGAATCTTCTCCTATGTCTGTAACAAGTTCTCTGTAGCTAAAAATCAGGACCATACATTGGATTCTCTTTTCTTCTTATAGGACAAACATTTATGGACTGAGATTTTCCAAGATATAACAGTATGGTAACTTAGCTGAAGAATCCAGATTCAAAAAATATTGTGGTCTTGCCCATGACTAATCAAATATGAGAATCTGTTTGGGTGAGTATGGATTGGATTTTAGAAGTCCAATTCAAATCCAGATGAAATGGATTGAATTTTAAATTCAAATTTATATTTAAAATATAATTTAATCTTTTAAATAAGTTTTAAAAACCGCTCTTAAAATTGGTTTGTGGTTCAAAATTAATTTTAAACTATATATTAGTTTTAAAACTCAATTTAAATCATAACTAATTTTGAAATGCTTGTATAACTTTTAGTAACAAGTTTGATTTATTAAATTTTCTAGTAATATCTTACAAAACATATTACAGAAAATTTTAAAAAAATATTATAACTATTAATTTGTTACTACATCAGTTCTCCATTGTGACCTGTTAACTAAGGATTTTTTTTTTTTTTGAAAAGTACGATTTTTCATCAAAAATATTATCGGATTCAATTTTTTAATGTATTCTTATTATATAGTGAAATTTATGTATGAATATTAAACTGTCTAAATCATACATCGCGTTTAATTTAAAGAAAAGTAAATTCTTATGAAAAATTAATTAGATGCCTTCAAATGATATAAGGAAAGAGAGAAGGAATACTAATCTAGTGGCATCAGTAAATCTAGATTATGTAAAAATATTTGAAAAATAAAAATCTAAAATATTAGCAATTCTAATGGTTAGAGCAGTCACCTGATGTTATGAAATTGAAAATCGCAGCAGCCCACATAGACAATCTGGAATGGACTTATGGACTATTCTTGGCTAATTGGATTTTTTTTGTAGAGCCTTACTATTTGCTTGGAATCTGATAACATTACAATAATATTTAACAAGGAATTTGATACTTTCTAATTGTTCTTTTCGGTTAACTTAAATTTTATCTTGGTTGTGCTTTGTAAAATATTATTATCACAATCTGTTCTTCCAAGCACTAAAAGGTTTAAGGCCTGTGCCAAAATTCAAACTACTTGACTATTAGTGATTATTCTAACTCGAACAAAAGAACACTAATTGGCAATCTTGGAACCTTTGGGGCATTGTTCAAGTCTTAGTCCTCACTCAGGTTATCCTTGAATCAGACATCACTGGTTTTGAAAAAAAAAAAAACATGACAATGAAACCTGTACCCTTCAGGCTTCACCATATGCACAAGAGATGCACGTGTCCGAGGGAACTTGCTAATTCCTGTTCATTAAACTGAGCATCTAAAATGTTTCTCTGTCAGTAGCTAGGACGCCTCTGATAAGATAGGAACTATTAAGAAACATTTCTATGGAAGGGGAAAAGGGCCAATATCCTTATCCATTTTATATAAAGATAAGATCAATTTACAAAATAATAAAAAGAATTTTTTTAGTTTATAAGTCTATTTTGTGAGGAGGAAGTACTCATTTAAATATCTCATGAAATCTTTGCCTATCTTTTATTTCAACTTTTTATTTAACAGGAGTTGGAATGACAATAATTCAATTTCAAAGCACTTGGTGAAAGTAACTACCATTTTCAAAAGCTTACATTGCTAGATAAAAAAAAATACATGAATGACTTTTATAATTTTGTAACATCATTTGATGCGGTACGAATAAACAAAAACATCTCTTCATTAAAATCTGAGGATGATTAGATTATAGTACATGTTACAATTATACACTTTCCACGTCAGGCGCACCTTGCCCATTCGCTTCAATTTCTTCTTCTTACGCCGCTTGCATAATCCTTTTGCATTACATCTCTGAATATCACACAAACAAACAAATAACTTATGGAGTACGAAGTGATCTTCCACCCTTTCCTCCACGCAGATGCTTTTTTCAACACTTTAAAAAGAACAAAGGGACAAAATGAACGGAGTATAACAAGGCATCTTAAGAATCATCTGGGTTAGTAATCAAAGGAAGTTGGGTTTCCTCGTTCAGAGCTTGAGTTTCAGTTTGTGTTGGAACTTCGTGCTGTTGCTCAAGTAACCTGCTCATACGCTCTAATAATAATGCAGCCTTTCTTTTGCCTCTGTCTGTACCATTTTGAGCCAAATCCAACAATGGACCCATCACCCCCAGCTCTTGGGCCTGTGCTATATATTGTTGATCTCCAGAACAGAGATGAACTAAAACAGCAGCTGCATTCTCTTTGTTCCTTGGGGAACCATTCCCAATAAACTCTACTAAAACTGGCACTGCCTCTGCAGCTCTAATGGTAGCCTTCCCTTCAGGATGGCTAGCCAGTATTGCCAAAATAGCTAATGCTTCATCTACCATTCCCCCACTAGGTTCAGTCAGCAGTCGCATCAGTGTGGGAATAACGCCAGCCCGCACTGCCTTCCCCTTGTTGCCCTGGTAAATGCACAAATTGAAAAGTGCTGTTGCAGCATCTTTCTTACCCCTTTGAGTACCCTCACTCAGCAGTGTTACTAGTGGTGGTATGGCTCCTGAAGATCCAATAGTAACCTTGTTTTCATCTATAACTGAAAGGCTGAAAAGTGTTGCTGCAGCATTTTCTCGCGCCTCCATGCTTCCCTTCTTCAGCACATGAACTATACCTGGAACAGCTCCTGAAGACACGATGCTTCCTTTGTTATTTTCGTATATGGAAAGATTCAGAAGTGCTGTCACAGCATGTTCTTGAGTGCGGGAGTCAGGCACAGACAAGAGACCAACAAGGAGAGGTATTGCACCAGCTTCAGCAATGGCAACACGGTTATCTGCATTTCGCTTTGCAAGAAGGCGGATCTCACCAGCAGCTGATCTCTGGTCTTCAGGACTGCCAGATGTGAGCTTTTGGAGAAGACCATCGATCTTACCTCGCTCAGCAGGTGAGTAGGCTGATGTTGATTTACTAGGTTGTGAACTGCTGGGTCGTTTTGGTGGCTCTATGCCATTGGCTTCACACCATTGTGCTATAAGACTTCGTAAGACATAGTTGGGTGTGAGAACGGTGCTAGTGAGAGTCTGCTGCGTTTTGGGACATGTCCCATGCCCTGCTTGCAACCATTTCTCAATACAAGAACGCTCATAAGTCTGCAAATGAGAACTAGAATGTATAAGTGAAACAACTCAATAGCAGGGGTAAAATGTCAATACTGTAAACAGGAATCGGCGTGTGCCAAATGTATTTCATGATCAAGTAGAAGTGTGAAATCAAGAAAAGCTTTCAGTTTCTACACCAAATTTCGAATTTCAATCAAGATGCATTTTTCAAAAAAAAAAATCCACGAACATGTAAAACAATTGTACATGTTGCAATCTGTCTGAAGATCGATATAGCCTCACAGGATTTTAAAATAATGTAGGGACAATGAATTTTGCTTTTACTTCTATCTTTCTCATGACATGACCCTATTTTAGTGAACAAAATTAGACGACCCTAATCCTAAAATAAATAGATATCTTAATAAAATTGTACTACATAGAACACGGTTACTTTTGTGGCATTTTTACATTCAAGCACACCTAAAAGGATGATCCAATATTTCAGTTTGCAAGTCAAGCAAGTATGGTAATGGCCAACTACAGAATATTTTGCAATTTAGATTCCACCGAACATCATATGGTGCACATACCTGTCCGGTTGAAACAATGACAGGATCCCTCATTAATTCCAGGGAAATTGGACATCGAAAATCATCAGGGATAACCGGAGCCTGATGACTCTTTTCATTTGTCCCGACTCCATAGACTTTTGCAAAAATGCCTTTTCCTCCTAAATTATCATCCTTAACTAGATTTTCTGTTTGCACGTAATCCTTTATCTTCTTCAGTAGCATTGCTATTTTCTCGATGCGTGCCCCAGGATCCCCACCGCTAGATACCACCATCTCATGCAAAGCAAGTGATTCTTGCGTAAGATCAGATATTCCCATCAGTTGCAATTTTTCAGCTAATCGACTTAGAACAGATGGATCTGTAGCTGCTTCACTGCTGTTGTCGTAGAGGGACAACATATCCTCATACAACCTAACATCTGGTTCGTCAACCCTCCCTTTAGCTCTTCTGAACTGGGCAAGAACCAGCTCAACCTGAAATTATTGGGAAAATTAAACAAGAATGTGTAAATAGCAAAAGAAATATACATAAAAGAAGTTCCACAGTGGTGCAGTGTACATTCTAATCTCAAAAGCTAACTAGAGGAAGGAAGGTTCAATAGATCAAATTTATCTTCTTGAAAAATGATAATGGTTGAGTAAGATCACTTATAAGACTTTAGCACAAGAGAATAGTCAAAACCAAAGACTAGTTCTTAAGTTGAAGAATCTCAAAGTTTAAGTATTACATCAAGTACCTTATCCTACTCAAGGTGGGACTCCTAACAATCACTGTTTCACATACATACAACAGATTATATATATGTATAATTGAAATATTTATACCTGCTCTTTAACTTCATCTGATATATCAAGTTTATCATAGGAAATACCACCCAATGATTGTTCCAACCGAGCTGTCACCTCGTAGAATTTATTCATAATCTCATCCCACTCAAGGACCTGCAAAATAGGAGTAAAGACAACTGAATAAACATCAAACGAGCGGAAGTCATTTCAATGGAAGCATGTTTCCATCATGCTTTCTTTCTCCAAACATATCATTCAACGCAAAATTGTAGGAGGTCCCATTTAAAGAGAAACAGGGTTGCTAGAGCAACCACAGGTAGCAACAAGAATACACAAATGCCTCCCTATGAAACTGTAAGTAAACTACGATGATCATATAAACACAAAATTAATACAATACTAAGTAAACATTATTATTTAGAATTTTAGATTTTTAAATAGAACTAATATTGTAAATTGCTAATTTTTTTCCTGTAGCATATAACCAGATTAGTTTGACTACTTCAAAGTCTCACAAACACAATGTATAATAAATCGGAAGCACGGAAAGTGTTTTTATGATAATTTATCTAAGAATTTTGTACAGTATAAAAAAAAATACCCTTTGCCTACGACTACCTTTTCACTTCTTCCTGCAAAGCTTCGCACAACAGATATAGGTTATCCAAATAAAATGGTCCTAATATTCGGATCATGTAGTAGCATTACCAAATGCTGCAAACAAACTAAAGTAAAAGTCCTCCTTCGAAATCCATGGTAATTTCAATAAAGAGGTTTTTATAGTATAAGTGCTGTACATAATCCGCAGTATATATTAGCTTCTTGTCAGCCATAGAAATCAAACATCACCATTCAAATGTGTGCACACTAGATCAAACAAGTCCAGCCGGCTCAAAAGAGGAATGCCCAAAGTTTGTGCAATCCTATATCTTTAAATTTCCCATGTAAGCTAGGAAAGTATCTCAACCATAAGAAGAAAACGCATAAAAAACTTATTCAAATTCATATTGAAAGCTTGTTTAACAATCGGAACTGAAAGGAAAAGGATTCTTTTCGTTGACATCCACATCAAGGTGCAGCCACAAATCGACAAACCTATCAGGAAACCAGCACTACGAATTATCCAATCAGGAAACCAGCACTACAAATTATCCAAGGTCCTGAACAATTGTAGCCAAGATCCATCCCCCACAGCGATTTTAGCCGCATTAATCCCCAATTTCCAGCAATATCAAGAATTGCATCCAAACCGCTACCATCAATTAAAACCTTTGTTACAGGCTTGCAGTTTCAGCAAACAAAAAAGAAACAGTATACCAGCTATGAGCTTTCTTCGCTTAATTTCCTCATACCATACAATCAAACATCCTCAAAGCTCAATTCACACAGGACCAGCACAATAGCGCGATAAAAAAAACACATAAAAGAGACACAGTTAAAAAAAAAAAAAAAAGAATAAAAACAAAAAAAAAAATAAAAAAAAAAAAAAAAAAAAAAAAAAAAAAAAAAAAAAAAAAAAAAAAAAAAATTAAAAAAAAAAAAAAAAGATTAAAAACCAAAAATAAATTCTAAGAAAATCACACAAACTGAAAATGAGCTCAGTGTGGCGTGAAAATCGCTACTGCCAATACTACTCAACAGAAAGCAGAAACAGAGGAATAATAGAACAATACAGAGCAAGAAACAAACCAAGTAAAGTTTGCTGCCTTCGCTTCCAAATCTGAGAAGTTCCCTGGCGGATTCGAGAGCTTCCTTGAAGGCGAGGACGGCTTTGGAAGTGTCCTCGGGGATCGGGTCTTTCATGTCCCTAATTTCCTCGAACATCGGGATCAGCAGCTTCAACCTCCGCGCCAAGTTGCAGTACTGCTTCTTCACCGGAGGCCTGTAATCGGAGATACTCGCTACCTCGTTCACCAACTCAATCACCTTGCTCGCGTTCTCGCCCTCCATGGCTGCGCGTCTCGGAGCCTCACAGATCCCGCTCTTCACCGCCGTCTAGTGGAAAACTCTCACCGATTGCCGGAGATCGAAGTCACAGCTCATAGTTCTTCGTCAACGACACGAATTTCGCAGACACTGCAGTTTTAAGAGATAGAGAAAAACAAAACGCGTTGTGACGCTCTTCTTCTATTATCTCTGGCGGCGCGGCTCCAGCTGAGTTGGCTGAGTGAGAAGGTTTGGGATGGTAGTGGCTCGGCTCGGCTTAGGGTAGTGCGGCGCTGACAAAAGGTGAGGTTCTGTTAATTCAGTTTAACAAATTACGGTAGAACAGTGATTGTAAAATACCAGAATTTATTCAACTACGACACCAGAACCGAGTCTTTGATGGCGACGGTGGTTGGTGACTGTTTTTGTGTGTCAATTCTATGTTTGAGAGAATGGTAAATATTTGTTTACTCCCATTTCATTACACACGTAGTTTTTTAAACTAAATAATAATGTAAATATAGTAAAATTATAATTTTTTTTTCATTTCACTTTAATGTATAATTCTTTTTAAAAAAAAAGAACTTTGTTTACCCTATTTTTTATAATTTTAGTTTTCGAATTTTAGAAGATTTATAATTTTGTATCCAATTTAGTCTTTTAATTTAATTGAACTTTCGACTAACATATTTATTTGAAATATTATGAACAATTATAATTAATATATATATATATATATATATATATATATGTGTGAATTAATAAATTGATAAATATTTTTATTTTTCAAAAATAATTAAAAATTAAATTTTGTTTAAAAGAGTCATATTATATGCTATTAATTAAAATACAAGATGCTAGTAAGAATAACATTAGATTATTAGTTCTCTTTATTTAAATTAAAGTGAGTTTTAAATAAAAAATAACTTGATAATCCTTGCCAACAATTTAGATAAGCTTTCAACGCTTTTTATTGTAGAAAATGTAAAGAAAATTTACTTTTTGAAAACTAAAAAATTTATTATAAGTTAAAAATAAACATTTAACTTATATTTATACATTTTAACATTTTTATTAATTTAAAATCTGTTATTAAAATACTATCAAAATCTTATACTTTTAAGTTTGAAAATAAATTTAGAGAGTCTTGGTTTTTGTTTTTTTATAAGGATTTAATCGTTGTTAAAAAAATATTTTGATTTATGATGTTAACTTTTTTTAATACACTTACAAAGCTTTCGGTATAAAATCAAGTTAGTTCACTGATAATAACATCATCACCCTTAAGTATAACCAAAAGAATAACTATGGTAATCAAAAGAAAAAGAGTCTACCAGAGACAAAGAAAAATAGAAAAAATAACAGAGATGAAAAAAGTTAGCTCTTTACAAGAACTATATTGTTAATTAGGTCATGTATTTAATGGAAATGCACATATAATATTGAGAATTTTGACATTTATTAACCAAACACAATTTAATTTTTGCCTGAATTTAATGTAATAAATTCATTATTTTGTGTGTTTTAACATGAAGTGCAACTGTAGGAACAGCTAGTCTGGTGGTTTCATGTGGCGCTTCTGAATGAGGAGCAAGCCAAGGTCTTTACCACAGCATGACGCTGTGACACTTAAACAACCAAATATCAATGTCATTCACTGAGCTTAATTACATGTAATTTGTTAACAAATGTACACATCTTTAAACGGATAACTTACACTAATTTTCAACTTTAATATAAATTTTACAATTTTGGTACATTCTTTCGGATTTAAGGGTTACTTAGTTTAAAACATAATATAACATGTAGATACGTAGTTTATATAAAATATTTAAGTTTCTAAAATAGGTAAATTTAGTCAAAATCGTCATTAGATGTTATTTTTAGATAAAATATTGTGAATCATCTTTTAAACTATGTTGTTATTGATTTTAAATTTTATATCTTAAAATAAAATAGGTTATTTCTTAAGTGATAATAGAGTTTAATTTTAGAAGAGAAAAGGGGTTTCCACTCAACAATGATTATGTTTTTATAAATTTTTGTATCAAAGTCTCGTCGTCTACTTGATTCGAAGCTGAGACTATATCATTTGAGATTATAGAATAGTTAAATACATTGAGAATAGCGAATATAAATATCATCTATAATGAGATATACCAGATATAAACTAATACTTAATATAATGACACACACTCAGACAATATCAGTCTAATAATAGTCCATTAATAATAGTCCATTAGATAATGACATGTGTAGCCTAATATACAACAATTATATCTTCTACAAAATTAACAACTAAAGTCAAAATAATAATAATAACTAAAAAACCATTATAAATAGAAAAGAACACTCCAAAATATAATAACTTCTATTTAAAATAATTTAATAGTGATCCAAAACTTTAAATTACAACCATTTATAACTTTTACAATATCACAACCTTTTTATATTTTTGCATTGATTCTTTTAATATAACATACCAAAATATTTTAAACATGGTAAAGCACACAAACTTTATATTTATCTCATCAACAATATATGTAATGGTTAACTGTTTTTTAAATATTAGTATTAGATTTGAACTCGCATACCAATTTCTATTATAATATTTGGCTAGTTTAAAATTTATCATGTTCAAAATATATCTTATTAATTATACCATCCAAATGGCTGACTCTTTATTATTTAAATAATAAAAATATTGTAAGAACAAATATTTTGATAATTCTATAACTCTAATTTCAAACTATATTTTGATTAAGAATTTTTGTTATTCAAATGATCTTATAGAATCATAAATAATATTGTTTATACTGAAAATAAATATTACTTTGAATATTGCTTAAAGAATTAACCCAACACTTAATTAAAAGTAATATTGTAAGACAAACAAACAAAAAAACTACTTTTTATAAATAATTTCCATCCAACAATTTCTATCCGGTGTAAGTTCAAATTGTTTTTATAATTAAATTACCAAATTTATCAACTAATCATTATTATATATATGCACAGTTAACATCTAACTCAAGTCAAAGTAAACATTTTGCTCATTTTAAATAATTTTCAATTTTAAAAATCTAAAATCAATCTCAATTTTAATAAGTTATAACGTAGATAAATAATTAAAGATTTTATAAAACAATTTCAACGAAATTAGATAATGTGGTTTAGCTCTTCTTACATAACTCTAAAATGAAAATAAAAAACAAGACCGTGGAGAATCTTTAGAACCCACAAAATCTCACCTAACTAATTAAATATCAATGATAATAATTTTTTAACTGATTGAATTTTCAATCCCTCATGAGGAAAGTTAAAAGCAAATAAAGATAAAAAGTTTTAGAAAGAAAAAATAAATTTACTCCAAATCAAATTTTGATTCAAAAGTAGAGAAATTTTAAATATATAAAATTTAACAGATAATAAACTTTATTTTTAACATCTATCATTCTACAATTATTTATTCTTTGTTAAGAAAACTGCTGCTTACATCTTTCATTTTTTTTTTCTTTTTATACTTTTTATGTTTTTCTTTCAGCACTTTTTTTAACCCTCTTTCTTTTTTTACGAAGATATAGATGGTAGATCATCCCAAAGTTGTTTTTTATAATAAAAAATTTTGGAAAACAATTTTAAAGTAGAGAATGTTGAGATTGTTACTTTGAAAGAGTCTATCTATAATAACATTAAACACAATAAAATAACATATTTCACACATTACATAAAAGAATTTGTAAACGTGTTACTTTGTCAAATCGTACAAAAGTCCGAGAAAAAAACACACATCCTAAGGCATTAGTAATAGTTTTTAACTATCAGGTTTGTGAATGAACAGAGACAGAATGATGAACTAAACTAGGAGAAAAGTCTTTCAAGACATGCTATATTTTTCAGAATATTTTTATTCCATCATTTTAATTTTTTAAATTATAAAAACTTCTTCAAATTGATGTTTAAAATGTCATTTTATTGATTTCAGGAATGGGTTTGAGTGTTTAACGTGATTTGAAAAATTAATTTATTAATTAAAAAATGTGTTTCTTTGCAATCACTTCTCTATATAAAAACTATTTTAGATAAGAATTGGTTATAATTAATAAAAGGGAGCACATGGGGGAAGGAAAATTGGTAGGGCGGCCAAACACTGTGGGACCCAGTAGAACGCAAAAGTCAAAGTAGTTAGTTGGATGAACGGTGGCAAATGGTGGTGGATGCGGTGGCTACTTGGTAATCGATTTTGTCATTCGTTTTCATTCGATGTGGTACCAAAAATCACGTTCAAATTTCTAACCCCTTCACCATACCACAATATCTAATTAAAATATATAAATATTCAAAATTTCAGACAAAAAATGAATAAATTTTTTATATTAAAATTAGTAAATATATTAGCTTGATACTTTTTTTTATTTATGTATTTTTCGTAAGTTTGGATTGGTGAAGTGTTGAAGGGAAGGTATGTTAATATAAAAAAATAACAAAAAAAAATCAAAAAATAAACTGGGGTCTACTTGACTTGAGAGGAAGGGATGAAATTGAGAAGTACTAAAGTACAATACTAATAATTCCAAGTACACTTTTAAGGGTCTCTCAAAATTTTAAACAAATAAATAAATATATATTTTTTTTAATAATTGTAGGGAGAGAGGACGTGATCAAATCAAACAACAACTTGCTGTATCAAGCTTTGAAAGTGGTTGATTTAATGATTTTTTGATGTAAAATTTATTTTTATCAATGTTATATCAGTTAAAGTTGAAGTTCTTATGAGGTAAATCAAGTTTCCAAAAACTTACTCGAATTAATTAATTAATATATCACGGTTCAATTTTTATTTTTTATATTTGATATATATTTATAACATAAAACAATAGCTGTCCTTCTAAAGAAATAAGGTGATGCTGAGCTTTATAAACACAATTGCCATCATAACTTAATATCACATCATTAATAGTTGGTTTGATAAAAAGAATAATAAAAAATATTTGAAGTGTAGTTTTGATATGTATCTATACATAATATGTCAATTACACAAACTCTTCCACTATTATTGACATTATAGGAAAATATTTTCATTTAAATTATAATTTTTAAACTTTAACGACAAAAAGCGTTAAAATGTAATTTTCAACACTTTTTTAACGCTCGTTCTAATTATTTAAATTTATTTAAAAAAAAGTAAAATGAATACTTACTTAACGGGTAATAAAATGTATATAAACTCAAAAAAAATTAATGAAATTTGAGAAACCATATATATTATTATTAGTTAAACAGCATCTTTAGTGTAAGATTTTATTATGAATTCTTCTATACTATGTAAAATATAAGATTATAAGATTTTTTCTAAATTTTACTCTAATAATAAATCTCACTTTAAGATTTTAAATAACTTTTTTTAGTAGGAGAAAGTTTAAAACATATTTTTTCTATTATGAATTTTTTGGGTAGAAGAATTTATTTAAGATCTAATATTTTTAATGCAGATTTTTATAAATAATAAATCTTTATTTAACATCTACCACTGAAATAATCTAAGTAGTTAAGCCAAACGTTTAAAAATAAAAGGAACAAACTTGTATTAGGCATATACTTGTGAATTGTAGTATAATTTTCATTACTGAATTGGAGAGAGCATGTTTGGATGGAGAGTTATCCATATTTTGTGTTAGAAAACAATTTGTATCTTGAAGAGTTGGAAAAGGAATAGGCTTGTTAAGAGTACAATAGTAAAATTTGACTAATAACTTGAAATCTGGCCACTATAACTATCCCGTGTCTTAAGCTCTAGTACACGAGTTTCACACTTCTTTCTATTTAGTTTAAAATTATAAGTAACATGATATAAAAACTTTAAATATAAGTGAAATACTTTATATAAAACTTGTACATTTTATAATGAGATTTACAAAATAACATACTCTTGATTTTAATTATTTATTGAAACTATGAAAAAGTTAGTGATTCTTTTGGAAATAATATTATGACTTCATTCGTTTGTATTATTTCATAATATTTATATCCACTATATCAAACGAGTGAGTAAGTAAAAACTCTTATTATTATTGGGATATTTATTAGAAGTACTTATTTAAATTTTCTTTTAAATCTTATACATGATATTCACAAACATGTTTTTTTTTTTCATTCCTAGTGTTCGTTTTTAAAGTTTTTGAGATTTTTTAACATCACTAAATTACCATAACACGTATTTTTCAATTTAAGATTCAAATCTAAATGATTTAAAATAACATAAACTTGAATATTATTCATGTTTAACAAAATGTAACCTAATGACGCATTTTTAAAGAGAAACTAATTGAGGATGTGTGCAGTGGTTATCCAAACATTAAAAAATGTAAATAAATTATGTGTGTATTAAAGGTGTAAGTAAATAAAGTACATAAAAAAAATAAAAATTTATTTGTTTTGATAAAAAAAAATAGTGTCATGATTTTCAATTACCTAGATACTTTAAAAAAAATAAAAAATAAGAAAACAAGGTGTTATTTGTAGGACCATGATGTTCTGGTGTGGTCCCACCTGGGTGGGCAATGTCCATGTGCTGCGAAGGGCACGAGGAGTTGGAATATCTTGTATGACCATTTCAGTTTTATTTAATTATTATATTCTTATTTTTAACTTTATTTTAGTTATTTTTATATGTTGTAGATAAAAAGCTTTTATATATAAACTCAATTTAACTTAATTAGAATGGTTTGACTTTTTTTCATATTAAAAATTTAAAAAACCTTTCTAACATTGTACTAAATTCATCCCTTTTCGTGAAAAGAAGAGTATTAGTATTTAAGATGAAAAAGTATATATTAAATCTATATATTTTCTATTTATATAAATAGAGCAACATTTTATATAAAAAAAAATTTAAAAAACCTTTCTAACATTGTACTAAATTCATCCCTTTTCATCTTAAATACTAATACTCTTATTATGGATCTCTAAATATTAATATCCTTATTATGGATAAATTTAACAGGTTGATTATGATAGTGATATTTAATATTTAATGATCATTTTGAATACTTATATATACTCACTAAATATTTTGATAAGTACTTGTTGATTTGTGAAAAATTATATAAAAAGTTTAAAGTTTTAATCATCATTTTGAACACCGAGGTTATTTTGATTATATAAAAAGTTTAAAAATTTAATTATTAAAAATAATCGAATTAAATTTGAAAAATTTAAAACTAGAATCGAATCTTGATTGATGTTTAAAAATGAAAGTATAGCAAAACGAAATTTAAAAATAGAAAAAAAGACTAAAAATCATTGAACTGAAAAAAAAAAAATAGTCAGAAACTTCAAGGTAAAAGAATAATTAAAAGTAAAATATTTTACATTGTAATATAATAAGATTTCCTTGGATATGAAATTGGCTACTCTAATATCTAACTTAATTACCGAAAATTCATTACTAATTTGATCTCTAAGCCTAACTAACCCAACATAACTCAAATAGTGGATTCAAACTATGACCTCTACTATTCCTACCACCTCGTTTAATAGGCATGCACCTAAATGTTGTTTTTTATTATTAATCCAACCCTAAGGCTTTGGGTGAATTAAAAGGTATAATATTGAATATAATATATTGCTGGTTAAGGTAAAAAGGAGAGTAAGGAAAAAAAAAATAAATATTATTTTAGAAACTTACATGATTGCACATTATTTAATATAGATGATTGGACAAAAAAAAAATGAAAAAAAAATCTCTCAATTGTTTTTATTTTTTATTTTAAACAAGAGAGAACAATATGCAGGGATTAAAAGTAAAACATTATTGTTTTATTGTATTTATTTTTTTATTTATGAATTATTTATGTCATATATATATATATATATATATATTATTTTTTATATGATCAAACAATTTACAAAAAGTATGCTGAGAGAAAACCATTCATATTGTGTGTGATTACATGATCCTTGACAATGTTATTCATTATTTTTTTTTAAATAATCAGCATTAATACCATATTTTAGAAAAATATACTTACAAAACTATCTCATTTTTTATTATCATTTCACTCTTTTTTTTTTTTTTTAATTTTCTTTTCCAAACCTGACATACCATAAAGTTATTAAAGCGAGCAGGTGGCTATATAGTTAAAGTTCGTGAATTTTTTAAATGTTTCCATTCAATTTGGGCCTCGATTATCATTATCTTTATACAAGGGATTAGGGTTTCAATGCACCAATCTCTTTTGGGTTAAGGATTCAATCTTTATTAATAGTGTATTCAATAGAAAAAATTATCTATTATTCATATAAGCATTTTTTGTTTAAGAGAGAGAGAAGACATTTGTGCCAGATTCGGTACTGCCCATGTTTTTTTATCGTGGGCTTGCGCATTGGGCTCTTTATGGAGGCATAAGGCCCATACTTAAACACTCGCAAGACATTAATAAAAGTGATTTCGTTAAAGAGGTTGCTGCTTTTTTCGTGCAAAAAGGAAAAAAAAAAAAAAAAAAAAATTTTCTTTTTTTTTAAATTTTTTTTTTTTTTTTTAAAAAAAATTTTTTTTTGGAAGTTTGTTTTTT
>Ga0099824_1003466_pt1 | contig 23028 bp, 23 predicted proteins | sample SiratrowhiteBW_FD_76837 | JGI IMG/M metagenome (GOLD analysis project Ga0099824, IMG submission 76837) | Root nodule microbial communities of legume samples collected from California, USA - Siratro white BW | ecosystem: Host-associated > Plants > Roots > Nodule | place: USA: California... | reverse complement strand
GGGGCTTGGCTGAACCAACCTCGATCATCTGTATGTCGCGTCATCACGCGAGCCGGTAGCCAGGCCCGCGGAGGGGGCGGGTCACAAAAACGCTATAGCTCAGCAAATCCGTCAGGCAACAACTCTTTGCCGTTTTTTTGCGATTGCAGCATAGGGGTGAATAGGCGAGAAGAACGCGGTTCTTCCAGACAAGGGCAGGCCACATCATGATGACGGATACGCTGCGGGCGGTGATTCTCGGCATTGTCGAGGGCGTCACGGAGTTCCTGCCGGTTTCTTCGACGGGTCACCTGCTGCTTGCTGAACGCTTCTTCAATCTCGGCGAAGGCGACTTCTGGAAGAGCTTCGCGATCCTGATTCAGCTCGGTGCGATTCTGGCGATTGTCGCCCTTTATTTCGTCAAATTGTGGCGCATCGCGCTCGGCATGTTCACCAATTCCGAGGACCGGCGCTTCGTCATCGGCGTGCTGGTGGCGTTTCTGCCGGCGGTCGTGATCGGCCTGATTGCAGGCAAATACATCAAGGAATTCCTGTTCAATCCGTGGGTGGTCTGCTTCTCGCTGATCGTCGGTGGCGCCATACTGCTGTGGGTCGATCAGCTCGATCTCAAGGTCTATGAGGACGACGCGACCAAATTCCCGCTGCTGATGTATTTCTGGATCGGCGTTGCCCAGTGCATGGCGATGATCCCGGGCGTGTCGCGCTCGGGTGCCAGCATCGTGGCGGCGATGTTGCTCGGCGCCGACAAGAGGTCATCGGCGGAGTTCTCGTTCTTCCTCGCGATCCCGACCATGGTCGGCGCGTTCGCCTATGATTTCTACAAGAACCGCGCCGACTTCACGACGGACGGGCTCGGCATCATCGCAATCGGTTTCGTGGTGTCCTTCATCACCGCGATGATCGTGGTGAAGACGTTCCTCAACTACGTCACCCGTCACGGCTTCACGTTCTTCGCATGGTGGCGCGTGATCGTCGGCACGCTCGGCCTGATCGCGCTGGCGATGGGCCGGTAAGTCAAGTCTCTCGACGATACGCCGAGTCTTCACCTCTCCCGCTTGCGGGGGAGGTCGTATTGCATCGAAGATGCAATACGGGTGGGGGCTCTCTCCACACGATGGTCATCGCTCGTGGCAACACCCCCACCCCAGCCCTCCCCCGCAAGCGGGAGAGGGGGCGGAGTGCTTTCGTGGATGCGCCGCTTAAGCGTTCTTCTTCTGGAATTGCCCGGTGGCGCGGAAGCGCCAGAGATATTGCGGGGCGACGCCTTCGATCGAGTCGGGCCTGATGCCGAGGCCGGCGAAGGTCAGGCCGGCTGTGGTCGCGGCGTCCGACACCACGTTGTCGGAGCGCAGCATCGCGACCTGGTCCGGCGTCAGCTTGAGCGCGCCGGGGGCGAACTGCAGAAACACCGACATCAGCCTGGCGAGGCCGAAGGGCAGTGGCGCCAGCATGCGGTCACGCTCGGTGATTTTAAGGATGATCTCCATCACCTCGCGCATGGTCAGCACTTCCGGCCCGCCGAGCTCGTAGGTCGCACCAGCCTTGGTCTTGCCGTCCACGGCGTCGGCCACGGCACGCGCGACATCGGCGACATAGGCCGGCTGCAGCTTGTTGACGCCGCCGCCGACCAGCGGCAGCGCCGGCGACAGCCGTGCCAGCGCCGCGAAGCGGTTGGTGAACTGATCCTCGGGGCCGAACATCAGCGACGGCCGGATGATGGTGGCGGCGGGAGCCGCCGCCAGCACCGCCTGCTCGCCGGCGGCCTTGGAGCGATAATAGCCGGAGACCGAATTCTCGGCGGCGCCGATCGCCGAGACATGGACCATCCGGGCGCCGCTGGCGGCCGCCGCCTTGGCAATCGTCTCGGCTCCCTTGGTCTGCACGGCGTCGAAGCTCTGCCCGCCGCCCTGGGCCAGGATGCCCACAAGATTGATGGCGACATGCGAATCACGCATCGCCGTCTCGACCGAGGCGGGGTAGCGCACATTGGTCTGAACCGCGTGAATCTGGCCGACCCGGCCGAGCGGCTGCAAATGGCCGGCAAGCTCAGGCCGGCGCACCGCGACTCGGACGCGATAGTCGCGCTTGCACAGTGCCCGGACCACGTTCCGCCCCAGAAAACCCGATCCGCCGAAGACAGTGACGAGCGTGTCGAGGTTCGATGCCATGAGGTCAGTTCCTGCCGGATTCGAGAGTTATTAGGGGTATTTAGCCGTTTGGCGATACGCTATCGAGCCCACCCTGTACAGAGTATTTGATTTTGCATTTGGCAATTTGACAAGCGCGCAACCGATCCTTACTAAGCCGCTCCACGTGCCCAGGTGGCGGAATTGGTAGACGCGCTGGCTTCAGGTGCCAGTGGCTTCACGGCCGTGAAGGTTCGAGTCCTTTCCTGGGCACCACTCCCTTTTCAAGCGATTGAAATCGCTCGGTCTTACGTGATCGGGCCGCCGCCCGTCTCAGAACCGGGATTGGGCGCGCGATGACCTATCGGATGGCCCACCTCCGAGGGAAAACCGACTTCCCGTTTCCTTAAGTTTCAGCGTCCGCGCGAGGACACCCGCCCGCATCCGGTAGGGTCGCGCCTGTCCGGTCCGCAATTATAGGTTTGTTAGCGAGATCGACTACACTGGAGCGATTGGGTGACGGTCGTCACCGCCGATCATTGAATCAGGCGTTACAACAGCGGAGTGCCGCCGCATCATGTCCCTGCTGGAATCGGTCGCAGCATTTCGCCCGATCACGAGGATCATTCCCGCCAAGCTGGTTGCCTTGTGTCTCGTCTGGGCCAGCGCGCCGATGCCGGTCCTTGCCGACACGTCACCGCCGCAGACCGCCGGCGTACCGATATCCGACGGCCAGATCGGCAAGGCTATCGCCAGCCTCGACGCGCTCGCCAACGACATCATGAAGCGGAGCCGCATCCCGGGCATGGCGGTCGCGGTGGTGCGGGACGGCAAGACGGTCTATGCGAAGGGCTTTGGCGTCCGGAAAATCGGCGAGAGCCAGCCTGTCGATGCAGACACTGTGTTTCAGCTCGCGTCGCTTTCGAAATCCCTCGCGGCCAGTGTCGTGGCTCGTCAGGTCGGCGCGGGCGTGGTCGCGTGGGATACGCCGGTCGTAACGCACTTGCCCTGGTTCAAGGTGCTGGACCCCTGGGTTACGCGGCATGTCACCATCGCCGATATGTTCAGCCACCGCTCGGGTTTGCCGGAGCACGCCGGCGACGACCTGGAAGACCTCGGCTATGACAGGCGAACCGTGCTGGAGCGCCTGCGGCTACTGCCGCTCCACGGTTTCCGAGATACCTATGCCTACACAAATTTCGGCTTGACGGCGGCGGCGGAGGCGGTCGCCGCCGCATCAGGCAAGGACTGGGAGACCCTTTCCGAGGACGTCCTTTACAAGCCGCTCGGGATGACTGCGACCAGCTCACGTTTTGCCGATTTCGAAAAGCGGTCCAATCGTGCTGTTGGACATGTGAGGGTCGGCGACGACTTCCAGCCGAAATATCAACGTATGCCCGACCCGCAGTCGCCGGCAGGCGGCGTCAGTTCGTCGGCAAACGATGTCGCGCGATGGTTGGCGTTGGTTTTGCAAAGCGGCAAATTCGAAGGTCGGCAGATCATTCCAGCCGATGCACTGCTTCCGGCCGTGACGGCGGAGGTCATTTCGATCCACTCGTCCTCGGCCGACGCAAGGCCCAGCTTGTACGGATACGGATTCGGCGTTGGAATCACGCCGGCGGGCCGGACGATGATCAGTCATTCCGGGGCCTTCGCGTTGGGTGCGGGGACCCATTACGCGATGATCCCCTCGGCCGGTGTCGGGATTGTCGTGCTCACCAACGCAACGCCCGGCGGTGCAGCGGAGGCGCTCGGCGCCTCTTTCATGGATATTGTCCAGTTCGGGAGCGTCACGCGGGACTGGTTTGCCGCCTACAGCGCGGCGATGGCGGGGCTCACGGCGCCGACGGGCGATCTCGTCGGCAAGTCGCCGCCCGCCACGCCAGCGCCGGCGGCAAAGCTTTCATCCTATGTCGGGACCTATGCCAATCCTTACTTCGGCGACGCCGAGATCGTCGAGGTGAGTGGCCATCTGGAGCTGAAGATCGGCCTGTTGGGCAGGCCATACGCGCTGACGCACTGGGACGGCGACCGGTTTTCGGTCAACCCTTCCAGCGAGAACCAGCCCGACGGTTCGCTGTCGTCGATCGCATTCAAACGGGCCGGCGAAGAGCCGGCGCGCGAACTGACCATCGACTATCTCAACGGCAACGGGCTCGGCCTGTTTGTGAGGCGTTGAAGGCCCTGCGGGCGCGGTTTCGACAGGCGTCGTGCTGCGGAAGGTAACACGCCTCAGTTCGCGACGGGCCGCCTCACGCCGGATCGGTGTCCTGCAGGTACGAGGCGAGCCCGTTGCCAAACGACCATTCGTCGCGCGCGTTGGGCGACAGGATCACCTGCACGTCCTCGCGCCGCAGGCCCGGCTTCCCGACGAGGCGGTCGGCGATTGCCTTGTAGAGCGCCTTCTTGGTCGCGGTGTCGCGCCAATTGCCGGCGACGATGTGGATGAACACCACGTCGTCGGTGCGGTGGACGCCGAGATAGTCGGGATCGTAGATGAATTCCTCCGGTTCATACTGGCGGATGAACTGGAAGCGATCGCCGGGCGGCACGTTGTAGGTGTCGATCAGCGCCTTGTGGACGCCATCGGCGATGGCGCGGATGTGCTCCTTCGACTTGCCCTTCAAGAGGGAGATGGTGACGAGCGGCATGGATAAGCCTCCTTTGACTGGGCCTCGTGCGAAAGTGGCCCGCCCTCAGACCATGTGCCTGCCGCTCCGCTTCGCGACCGCCTTCTGCACGAAATACATTGCGATCAGCGAGAGGAACGAGGTCGTCACGACGACGTATCCGATCCGCTCGAAGTGCAGCAGCGAGCCGTCCGGATTCTCGGCGATGATCGCCGCCGCCAGGACCGAGCCGAGCCCGCCCGAGAGCTGCTGCACGGAGGCGCTGATCGCGCTGAACGAGCCGCGCTGGTTCGCATCGGGGATCGCCGACATCAGCGCCTGCGAGGGGATCATGCGCGAGAAGATGCCGACGAACATCAGCACGTTGACGATGATCGCAGTCAGCAGCGAGACCTGACCGAGATGGGTGTAGATAAGCACCATGATGACCGACACCACGCTGCCGAACACGAAGGTCGGATATTTGCCGAAGGTGTCGCTGACACGGCCGACCAGCGGCCCCATGATGATGCTGAACAGACCGGATACGAGATAGATCGTCGGAAGGTGGACGATGTCGATGCCGAGATTGTGCACGGTGTAGGCGCTGCCGAACGGCATCAGCATGAAGCCGCCGGTCGCCAGCAGCGTCGTCACCGCGAAGGCGAGCGTGTAGCGCGGCTCGCCGACGGTCGCGATCAGGTGCTTGAACGGGTTGGTGTCCTGCTTGAGCTGCAGATGTTGATCGACCGGCTGCATTGCGAGCGCGATGACGGCGATCGCCGCGATCGACAGGCCGACAATCGCCAAGAAGGCGACATGCCAATTCCAGTGGTTGGCAAGGAACAGGCCGGCGGGAATGCCGAGCACCTGGCTTGCAGCGAACGCGGTTTGCACGAACCCCATGACGCGGCCGCGCTGCTGCAGCGGAAACAGGTCGGTGATGATGGCGAGCACCACGGAGCCGATCACGCCGCCGAACAATCCGGTCACGATCCGGCCGAGCAGCAGCACGTGGAAATCCTGCGCCAAGGCGCAGAGCGCGGTGCCGAGCGTGAAGCCGACATAGAAGAACAACAGCAGGCGCTTGCGGTCGAAGCGATCGGCAAAGCCGGCGGCGAGGATGCCGGAAATGCCGGCGCTGAACGCATAGGCCGAAACCGCCACGCCGAATTGCCCGGCGGTGATGTTGAGCGAAGGCATCAGGATGGCGCCGAGCGGCGACATGATGATGAAATCGAGGATGATGGTGAATTGCGTGAACGCGAGCAGCGCGATCAGGAGCGACTGGTAGCGCGAGAAGCCGCGCTCCTTCGGGTCGTCGATCGGCGCTGCCAGGGTCTGTTCGGTCATGTCATTCTTTTCGTTGGGGGCACAAGCGGGCTTTTCGTTGGGGGCACAAGCGGGCGAAGGGTTGGCAACAGATAGGGTGGGGCCGGGGCAATTTCACCAGTCCGGCGAAGACAAACGCATGTCGAATGGTGAGCTGGAGCGGAAAATGCTCGATTCGTGGCGATCGCTGCTCTATTTGGGGTCAGGCAAGCGCCCCGTCGGAGGCGCGAGCGGGGTGCCGGACAATCGCCTATCCGCTCGCATCCCTGCCCTTTGGAGGGTAGTGTCGCGCCGAATCGACATTTGGAACTTGAGGCAAGTTTTCATGACCATCCGCCTGCATCGCGGCGATCTGCCCGACCTGTCCCGCTACACCGATTCGGTGGCGATCGACACCGAGACCATGGGGCTGCATCCGCATCGGGACCGGCTCTGCGTGGTGCAGATGTCGAACGGCGACGGCACCGCCGACGTGATCCAGATTCCGAAGGGCCATACCGATTCGCCGAACCTGAAGGCGCTGCTCGCCAATCCCGCCATCACCAAGATTTTCCATTTTGCCCGGTTCGACGTCGCGGTGCTCTACAACACCTTCGGCGTGATGCCGAAGCCGGTTTACTGCACCAAGATCGCTTCGCGTCTGACGCGCACCTACACCGATCGTCATGGCCTGAAGGATCTGGTGCGCGAAGTGCTGAACGTCGATCTGTCGAAGCAGCAGCAGTCGAGCGACTGGGGGGCGCCGACCCTGAGCGAGGCGCAGCTCGCCTACGCGGCTTCCGACGTGCTGCACCTGCATGCGCTGCGCGACAAGCTCGATGACATGCTGGCGCGCGAAGGCCGGGCCGATCTCGCCAAGGCCTGCTTCGAATTCCTCCCCTCGCGCGCCAAGCTCGATCTCGACGGCTGGGAGGCCGAGGACATCTTCGCCCATTCGTGAACCACGACGATTTCGCCCCGAGGACGGCAGTTCCGCCCCGTTTCGGCCAAACTGTTCGCGCGAGGTCTGTTTCGGGGGGGCGCGATGCGAGGTCCGGGCTGCATATTTGCGCGGCCGCGGGTAGAATGGACAGCAATTTCGCGCCTCTGGAGCAGTGGTGAGTTCGGTTCAGAATCCAGCCTATGGTGCCAGCCTCGAGGCGCGCTTCGCCGCGGCCGCGCGGCACAGTCGCATGGTGCGGATCCTGCGCATCGCCGTGCCCGCGGCGGTGGTGGTGGCGATGGCCGCGATCATATTCGTCTCGATCGTCAATCCGTTCCGTGCCCTGATGCCCAATGTTCCCCTCGAGATGGATAATCTCGTCGTGTCCGGGACCAAGATCACGATGGAATCGCCGCATCTGTCGGGCTTCTCGACCGATGGGCGGCCCTACGAAATGTGGGCCAAGGCCGCGATCCAGGACGTCACCGATCCCGATCACGTCGAACTGAAGACGATCCGCGCCAAGGTGGCGATGCAGGACCAATCGACGGTGATCATGGACGCGCGCACCGGCTTCTTCGACAACAAGCAGCAGCTCCTCGACCTGCGCAAGGATATCTTCCTGCAATCGTCGACGGGCTATGAAGCGAGGCTGACGCAGGCGTTCGTCGACATGAACAAGGGGACCGTGACGTCGGACGAGCATGTCGACGTCAAGCTGCTCGACGGAACACTGACCTCCGACAAGCTGCGGATCTACAACAACGGCGAAGTCGTGCGGTTCGAGGGCAACGTCGTGATGCACCTCGACAAGCTCGGCGACAACAATGCCGCGAGCCAGCCCGCTGAACCCGCTCCACCTCCGCCGCCGCCGTCCAAGGCACGCAGATCCGCCAACCCGAAATGACATTGATGATGAGATTTTTACCGCGCGGCACAGCAATCGCGGCGTTTGCGCTCTCGCTCTTCGCAGCGAACGCTGTGAGCGCGCAAGGCTCGATGAGCGGCGTTCCAAACGCCATGCAGGGCTTCTCGCAGAACCGCGATCAGCCGATCCAGATCGAAGCCGCCTCGCTCGAAATGCGCGACAAGAAGAAGGAGGCGACCTTCGCCGGCAACGTGAAGGTGGTGCAGGGCGACACCACCATGACCTCGAAGACGCTGGTGGGGTTCTACGAATCGAGCTCGGGTCAATCGCAGCCGCCGGCCAGTGGCAGCGCCAAGGGTGCGAAGGGCTCTGCCGCACCGATGCAGTCGGCAACCCCCGGTCCCGGCGGTGCCTCGTCGATCAAGCGGCTGGAGGCGCGGGGCAACGTGGTCGTGACCCAGAAAGATCAGGTGGTCACCGGCGAGACCGCGATCTTCGACACCAAGACCAATCTGATCACCATGCTCGGCGGCGGCGGCCAGGTGGTGCTGACCCAATGCCAGAATGTGCTGCGCGGCGATCGCCTGCTGGTCGACATGACCACCGGCGTCTCACGGGTGGAATCCGACAACGGCAAGGTGCAGGGCCTTTTCATCCAGTCGCAGGGCGGGCAGAACGGCAAGTGCGGGACGCCGGTCGCACCCGGCGCGGCGCCGCCGTCGCCGCTCCAGCTCCTTCCAGGCAAGCCCAAGTAAATCAATAAGTTAAATAATATTCTCGACCCCTGAGGTTGAAGCCCGCGGGGCGAGATTGTATCTACTGGAGCGGCCCGGCCTGGACATGCGCTTGAGGGGGATGGTGATGTTGGCTGGGCGCGGGGCATCCAATCATTCAAGGCGCGATCGTCGCGCTTTGCCGTGTTGTTTGAGCATGGACCGTCCGGGAGCCGGTGCCCAGTTGTCCGGACCATGCTTGGGTTCGCGTGCAAATCGACTGATCTGCGGCGAAGTCGTGCGATCACCCTAAGAGGCCGAAGCGAAGCGGGGATGGTGGATTTTCTCGGCATGTTCCGACGGCGCCCTGCGAAGCGCAGCAGCGGATTCGCGCGTTCGCACGACGACATCACGGCGCTCGGCGATTCATTCGGCGACATGCTGGCAAGCCCGGTGCGTGACGCGCCGCCGATGGCGCGGGCCGCCCCGGTGCCCGGCGTGGAGCTGCCGCGGCCCCAACCGCAGCCGGCACCCGCGGCCCCGCGCGCCAGGCCTGCGCGGGGCAACGGCGCTGCCGGCGCGCCGCAACTGATCAAGCGGCCGGGCTATCTGGCCGTGCACAGCGTGGAAAAGAGCTTTGGCAGCCGCCAGGTCGTGCGCGGCGTCAGCATCTATGTCCGTCGCGGCGAGGCGGTGGGGTTGCTGGGGCCGAACGGCGCCGGCAAGACCACGGGGTTCTACATGATCACCGGCCTGATCAAGGCGGATCGCGGCGCAATCGAGCTTGATGGCCACGACGTCACCAGGCTGCCGATGTACCAGCGTGCCCGCCTCGGCATCGGCTATCTGCCGCAAGAAGCCTCGATCTTCCGCGGCCTTTCCGTCGAGCAGAACATCCGCGCGGTGCTCGAGGTGGTCGAGCCGTCGCGCAAGAAACGCGAGCACGAGCTGGATTCGCTGCTCGACGAGTTCAACATCACCCGCCTGCGGAAAAGCCCGTCGATCGCGCTGTCCGGCGGCGAGCGCCGCCGCGTCGAAATCGCCCGGGCGCTGGCGACGCGCCCCAATTACATGCTGCTCGACGAGCCGTTCGCCGGTATCGACCCGATCGCGGTCGGCGACATCCAGGATCTCGTGCGCCATCTCACCAATCGCGGCATCGGTGTTCTCATCACCGACCACAACGTCCGCGAGACGCTCGGCCTCACCGACCGCGCCTATATCGTCTATGCCGGTGAAATCCTGACCGAAGGCAGTCCGGAAGACATCGTTAATGATCCCGATGTACGGCGGCTTTACCTTGGCGAGGAATTCCGCCTTTAGCCTGTGATCCGCCAGACGGCGCAGCGATTTGATGTTAAGGTCATGCGCTGCTTAGGGAATTTGAGGCCGGCCGGACGCAAGATCGCGGCGTCCCCGTCCGCCGGCGGCGCTTACTCCAAAATTCCAATGCGTCAAGCCGTGTACATCCTGAGCGGTCTAAGATAAGCAAGAATCGAGCCAACTTTTCTGGATTGTTCTTGCCTCCATGGCACTGACCCAAAGACTAGAGTTCCGCCAGTCGCAGTCGCTGGTCATGACGCCGCAGTTGATGCAGGCGATCAAGCTGCTGCAATTGTCGAACCTGGACTTGTCGGCCTTCGTCGAGGAGGAGCTGGAACGCAATCCGTTGCTCGAGCGGGCGAGCGATGGTCCCGAGCCGCCGGTGGCAGGCGAGGCGGCGGTCGAGCGGCGGGACTACGGCGACGTCGACGGTTCCGGCGGTGATGGCGATGATGGCAGTGACCCAGCCGACATGGCCATAGGCTCCACTGGCGCTTTCGAGCCGGGCCAGGAGGAATGGCTGAACCGCGATCTTGGCACCCGCGCCGAGATCGAGCAGACCTTGGACACCGGCCTCGACAACGTATTCTCCGAGGAGCCTGCGGAAGCGGCCGCGCGTGCCGCGCAGGACGCGCCGCCGTCGGTCTATACCGAGTGGGGCGGCGGCGCCTCCAGTGACGACGAATATAATCTTGAAGCCTTCGTGGCCGCCGAGGTGACGCTGGCCGATCACCTCGCCGAACAGCTTGCGGTGGCCTTCGCCGCGCCCGCGCAGCGCATGATCGGACAGTACCTGATCGACCTGGTCGACGAGGCCGGTTACCTGCCGGCGATCTCGGCCAGGCCGCCGAACGACTGGGCACCTCGCAAGCCGCGGTCGACGAGATCGTCGCAACGCTGCAGACGTTCGATCCGCCGGGCGTGTGCGCGCGGAACTTGAGCGAGTGCCTAGCGATCCAGTTGCGCGAGCTCAACCGCTACGATCCCGCGATGCAGGCGCTGGTCGAGCATCTCGACCTGCTCGCCAAACGCGACATCGCCGCCTTGAGGAAACTCTGCGGCGTCGACGACGAAGACATCACCGACATGATCGCGGAGATCCGCAGGCTCGATCCGAAGCCGGGGTTGAAGTTCGGCACGTCGCGCGCGCAGACCATGGTGCCCGATGTCTATGTGCGGCCGGGGCCCGACGGCGGCTGGCATGTCGAGCTCAACAGCGACACTCTGCCGCGTGTGCTGGTCAACCAGACCTACTACGCTGAGCTGTCGAAGACGATCCGCAAGGACGGCGACAAGTCGTACTTCTCCGATTGCCTGCAGAACGCGACCTGGCTGGTGCGCGCGCTTGATCAACGCGCCCGCACCATCTTGAAGGTCGCGACCGAAATCGTCCGCCAGCAGGACGGCTTCTTCACATACGGCGTCGCGCACTTGCGGCCGCTGAACCTGAAGGCGGTCGCCGACGCGATCCAGATGCATGAATCCACCGTGTCGCGCGTCACCGCCAACAAGTACATGGCGACCAATCGCGGCAGTTTTGAACTGAAGTATTTCTTCACCGCGTCGATTGCGTCCGCCGACGGCGGCGAGGCGCATTCGGCGGAAGCGGTGCGGCACCACATCAAGCAATTGATCGACGGCGAGGCGCCGTCGGCGATCCTGTCCGACGACACCATCGTGGAACGTTTGCGTGCGTCCGGCATTGATATTGCCCGCCGCACCGTCGCAAAGTACCGCGAGGCGATGCGGATCCCGTCCTCGGTCCAGCGCCGCCGCGACAAACAGAGCATGCTCGGTAATGCCCTTTCGGCTCCCGTCTCCTCCGATCGATCGCGCGATACTACGGCTGCAGTATAATTGCGTTCGCGCCGAATCGCGCTAGTCTCATCTTCCCCCTTCAGGCGTAACCCGGAAAGGAAGGTACCGGAAAATCCAGAAAGCCATCATGGTCCGGCAGAGAGTGATCGAGGCATCCAGCAATCGAGGCATCAAATGACCCTTCGAATCTCGGGAAAGAGCATCAGCATCGGCGAAGCGCTTCGCGCGCGCGTCAGCGAGCGCACCGACGAGGTCCTGCGAAAGTACTTTGATGGCAACTATTCCGGTCACATTACGCTAAGCAAGGATGGCTTCGGCTTTCGGACCGATTGCGCGCTGCATCTGGATTCCGGCATTACGCTTGAAGCCGACTCCAACGCCGCCGACGCTTATGCCAGCGCCGATGCCGCGCTTCTGATGATCGAGAAGCGGCTGCGCCGCTACAAGAGCCGATTGAAGGACCGCTCGGCCCGCAAGGCCTATGCCGCCACCGCCGCGCTTGCCGAACTGAATGGCGCAGGGCTCGACGCACCGAGCTATGTCATCGAGGCGCCCGAGAGCGAGGACGAAGTCGCCGAGTACAGCCCCGTGATCATTGCGGAAGCAACCACCGCCTTGAAGCGGCTGTCGGTCAGCGAAGCTGTCATGGAGCTCGACCTGTCGGGCGCCTCCTGCCTGGTGTTCCAGCATGGTGGCAGCGGGCGGGTAAACGTCATTTACCGCCGCACGGACGGCAATGTCGGCTGGGTCGATCCCCCGGCGGTTGCACCCTGAGATATTATGGTGGATGGCATTGACCTCGGAAGCCAGCCCTGCTTATGGTCCGCCGCCCCAAGGGATAAGGGGGCGGAACAGGGTCCGCAGGTGTTGGCACCGCCGATGCGTTGGAGTAGAAGCCCTGCCAACCAGGACCGGGGCTAAGCCCGTATCCCACCTCACTTTCTTGACGCCGCCGCTGTAACGCCTATTTCGCAACCTGACGGTCTCATTCACCTCGGAACGTCCCAATGCCGATTACCGATTTGGTCGCACCCGAGGCGATTCTCCCGGCTTTGAAAGTCATCAGCAAGAAGCAGGCGCTGCAGGAACTCGCAGCGCGTGCCTCGGCGCTGACCGGGCAGAATGAACGCGCGATCTTCGAGGTGCTGCTGCAGCGCGAGAAGCTTGGCACCACCGCCGTGGGCTACGGCGTTGCTATTCCGCACGGCAAGCTGCCGAAGTTGGAGAAGCTGTTCGGCTTGTTCGCCCGTCTCGAACGTCCGATCGATTTCGAGGCGATGGACGGTCAGCCGGTCGATCTGATCTTTCTGCTGCTGGCGCCCGAAGGCGCCGGTGCCGATCACCTCAAGGCGCTGGCGCGCATCGCCCGCCTGCTGCGCGACCAGGACGTCGCCAAGAAGCTGCGCGCCTCGCGCGACGCGCAAGCGATCTATTCGGTGCTCGCGCTGCCGCCCGCGAGCGCGGCGTAACGATCCTCAAGGCGCAATCGCCTCGGCGCTGCTGCGAGCCGGCGCGCTCCAATCGTCTCAGCAAATCGTCGGCAGGATGCGCCTGACCTCGTCGAGGAATTCGGGGATCGCGGTCTCGTCGTCGGCGAGATGCCTGAGCAGCGCGCTCTGGAACAGGCCGTCGAACAGCGCATACAGCGCGGCCGGCGATGTTGCCAGCCGCTTGCCGTCCAGCTCGGCATAGCGCGAGGCGGCGCGCCAGATCATGGCTTCCAGGCTCTTGTCGATCTCGAGCACGTCCTTGCGAAACGCGGCCTCGAACATCGCCTGCGAGCGCAGATCGTACCACAGCCGGTGCATGCGGGCGTCCTCGCGCAGCGTCGCTGCAAGCTTGGCGAGAAAGCCGTCCGTCAGCTCCTTCCGCGTCTTCGCCGTCGCGACGACCTCGTCATAGCGGGTCACGCACTTTGCCTTGTAGTGCCGCACGCAGCAGCAGATCAGGTCGAGCTTGTCGCTGAAGTAGTAGTGAAACACGCCATGCGTGAACGCGGAGTTCTGCGCGATCTCGCGCAGGCTGGTGCGCGCGAAGCCGAGTTCGCCGAGCGTTTCCAGCGCGGCTTCCGCAAGCTCGATCCGCCGCGCGTTGAACTTCTCGTCGCGCAGCGTTTCGGCCGCTACCGCGACCCGCTGGGCCGTTGCCTGCCGCGCCATCTCCTGCCTTTCCTCTTCCGTCCCTTCAACGCCTTATAGCGCGCCTACAGCGTCGCTCCATCCCCTCACAACCATGCTCTTGGACACTTGTCAAATTCCATCTTGACAAGTGTCAAGTTTCTGGCGGAGGTTTGGTGAAATAATTTGGACAGTCGTCAAGACGTCGAACAGGGAGGATTTACGCCGCCGGAGCAGCCAAAAGCTGTGCTCCGCCGATCACCGGATTTGACTGCCACCGCGCGAAGGTGGCCAGTCCGCCGGCATGCGCTGCCGATCGCAGCAAGCACTCAACAATCAACAGCAAGGGAGAAGCACGTCATGAGTGGGAAGAGCCTGAAGGCAGGACAGCCCTGGTCACCGGCGGCGCCCGGGGAATTGGAGCTGCGATCGCGCAGGCCCTGGCGCAGTCAGGGGCGGCGATCATGATCGCTGACATTCTCGAGGAGGCCGGCAGGTCGACCGCCAACGAGATCGCCAAGGCCGGCGTGAAGACCGGCTTCGCCCAGCTCGACGTCACCGACGACGCGCAATGGGAGAGGGCTGTCGCGGCCACCATCGCGACGTTCGGCGGCTACGACATCCTGATCAACAATGCCGGCATCGAGATCACCTCGCTGGTCAGTGAGATCAAGGCCGAGGACGCACGGCGGATGTGCGACGTCAACATCGTCGGCACCGTGCTCGGCATGAAGCACGCCTTCCGCGCGATGCGGCCGGGTGGGCTGGCCGGCAAGGGCGGTGCGATCGTCAACATCGCGTCCGTCGCGGCGACGATCGCCTTCCCGAGCATCGCGGTCTATTCGGGCACCAAATCCGCGGTCGATCGCATGACGCGGGTCGCCGCGATGGAAGCCGGCAAGCTCGGCTACGGCGTGCGCGTCAACTGCATCTATCCCGGCCTGATCCCGACCGACATGGGGATGCAGCTCGCCAACGACATCGTGAAAATCGGCCTCGCGCCGGACATCAACGCCGCGGTCGGCTCGGTGGTGGAGCAGACGCCGCTCGGCCGCCTGGCCGAGGTCAGCGACATCGCGGACGCCGCCGTTTTCCTGTGCTCGAGCGATGCGCGCTTCATCACCGGCATCGGCCTGCCGGTCGACGGCGGCATGGGCATGTAGCAGCGCGCGCAACAGCAATCATTTCGGAGGATCGCCATGAGCGAGAAGAAGCCTGTCGTCGTCTACGGTGTGTCCGGCTACACCGGCCGCTTGGTCTGCGAATATCTGCGCGAGTACAACGTCCCCTTCATCGCTGCCGGCCGCGACGCCGCAAAGGTGAAGGCGGTGGTGGAGAAGATTCCGGGCATCGAGACCGCTGACTACGAGGTCGTCGGCGTCGAGCACAATGTCGAGGCGCTGACGAAACTGTTCCGCGGCTCGCGGGTGGTCAGCAACATGGTCGGTCCCTTCATCAAGCACGGATCGGAGGTCGTCGAGGCCGCGCTGCAGGCCGGCTGCCACTACACCGACACGACCGGCGAACAGGACTGGGTGCTGCTCGCGCAGGAGAAATGGGGCAAGGCGTTCGCCGAGAAGGGCCTGCTGCTGTCGCCGAATCTGGCACAGATGTACACGACCGGTGAAATCGCCGCCAACATCTGCCTGGAGACGCCCGGCCTCGACACGCTCGACATCCTGGTGTTCTGGAAGGGCTTTCCGACCTACGCCTCGACGCAGACGATCTTCACCATCCTCAAGGCGAACTGGTACTACCTCGAGCAGAACAAGTTCGTCGAATGGGATGTCACCGCGCGCGCCGACGTCGTCGTGCCGGGTCAACATGAGACCGCGATCGCGGTGCCCTGGGGCGGCACCGCGCATCCGGTCTGGTTCAAGAATGATCCGCGCGTCAGCAATTGCCGCGTGCTCGGCGGGGCGCTCGCCCGCCCGGTGATGGAAGGCGTGGTGCAGACCACGCAGATGGTGAAGGAGAAGATCAAGCCGCTGCCGCCGGCGGAGCAGGAGAAGGCGCTGGCCGACATCGCCGCCACCTTGCAGGCCTCGATGCCGCCGCGGGAAAATCCGCGCGTCAACACCTCGATCGATTCGGTCCACGCCTCCGGGCCGCTCGGCCGCGCGCATTGCGTGATCCACGGCAATTGCAACTACAAGCAAACCGGCATGCTGCAGGCCTATGCGGCGTTCGCGCTGCTGCAACAGCCGCCGAAACGCACCGGCTTCGCCTCCGGATGCCAGGCGTTCGGCCATCGCGAGCTGCTCGGGCAGTTGCGCAGCTTCGGACTCGTCAGCAAGCCGGTCCTGACTGTGCAGGACTGAGCCGGCAAAGGAGCCGTGGGTCGCGCGTATCGCTTCAGCGTGGTTTGCTCGGATCACCTCTCCGAAGGGAGAGGTGATCCGCCACTGCGGCTCGTGTCCAACCAACCTCAGGATGCCCAGGGGGCGCCATGCGCTTCATCGACTATCTCGACAAGGGCGCTTCACTTTGCACCGACGCGCCGTGCCTCACCATGGATGGACGCGACCTCAGCTACCGCGAGGTGCAGCGGCTCAGCTACCGCATCGCGCGTGGGCTCGACCGGTCGGGCGTTGCGCCCGGCGAGAAGGTTGCGATCCTCTCCGGCAATGACCCGATCGCCTTCGCTAGCGTGTTTGGCATCTCGCGCGCTGCTGCGGTTTGGTGCCCGATCAATCCGCGCAATGAGGCTACCGAGAACAAGTTCATCCTGAACCAGTTCGATTGCAGCCTGCTGCTGTTTCATTCGAGCTTTGCCTCGATGGTCGAAGCTGTGCGCCACGATCTGCCGAAGCTGCGCGCGCTGATCTGTCTCGACACCGAATTGCCCTTCGCGCCGTCGTTCGCGCGCTGGCTCGCCGGTCTCACCGACGATTTCTATCAACGCGAGACGGTCGATGATCTCGCGATGATTCCGGGCACCGGCGGCACCACCGGCAAGCCCAAGGGCGTGATGCTCTCGGGACGCAACATCGAAGCGATGACCGCGCTGACGCTGATGGGCTATCCGTTCAAGGGACGCCCGATCTATCTCGCGTTGGCGCCGCTGACTCATGCCGCCGGTGTGCTCTGCTTTCCGATCATGACGCTCGGCGGCCGTATCGTGATCATGCACCACCCCGACATCGGCGAGTTCCTGGCGCTGATCGAGCGCTATCGCGTCACGCACACCTTCCTGCCGCCGACCGTGATCTACATGCTGCTCGATCATCCTGCTCTCGATCGTGCCAAGCTCGGCTCGTTGCAATGCTTCTGGTATGGCGCGGCACCGATCTCGGCTGCGCGGCTCGCGGAAGCCTTGCAGCGGATCGGGCCGATGGCGCAACTGTTCGGCCAGACCGAAGCGCCGATGATGATCTCGATGATGGCGCCCGACGAGCACTACAATGCCGACGGCACGATCGCGATGCAGCGCCTATCGTCGGCCGGGCGGATCAGCCCGCTGGTCCAGGCCGGCATCATGGACGGTGAGGGCCATCTGTTGCCGGTGGGATCGCGCGGCGAAATCGTGGTGCGCGGCTCGTTGGTGATGGAGGGCTATTACAGGAATCCCGAAGCCACGGCCGAGGTCTCGGCGCATGGCTGGCACCACACCGGTGACATCGGCTACCTCGACGACGACGGCTATCTCTATATCGTCGACCGCGCCAAGGACATGATCATCACCGGCGGCTTCAACGTCTACTCGATCGAGGTCGAGAACGCGTTGCGCGCGCACGAGGCGGTGCAGGATTGCGCGGTGATTGGTCTGCCCGATGACAAATGGGGCGAACGCATCGTCGCCGTGGTGCAGCGGCGCGCCGGTCACGCCATCGATGCGGCCGAGCTGGCTATCTTCGTCAAGCAGCAGATCGGCAGCGTCAAGACGCCGAAGCAGATCGAGGTCTGGGACGATCTTCCGCGTTCCAAGGTCGGCAAGGTGCTGAAGCCGGAGATCCGCGCGCGGCTGGCCTGAACGTGTATTGACAACCGGCTGGTGACGCCGGAAGAGGGGCCTCTGTTGCGCAGCGACCCAGGGGATACCGGATGTCCCGTGATTTTCGCCTTGATCGTGTTCCCGTCGACGTTCTCGCCTATGAGCTCGCCGAAGAGAAGGCGACTGCGCTTGGGCGAATGGGACGTGCGCTGGAAGACGCTCTCGCCAGGCTGCGGGCGTTCGATGCCGCTCATCCGCGCTCCGAAGCAACGCGGCAGGCCCGGCGCATCCTGGTGCGGGAAGCCGGCCACGCGCTCTGGATGTTGGTGGTCCAGCGTGAAGCGTGCGGTCTGCGCAACAGCCGTATGCTGATGCGCGACTATAACGTTCCCGGCGAGGTGCAGCAGTGCATGGCACCGCTGCTTGCGACATCATCGTCCTGAAAGAAAATGCGCGGGCCGCCTCGATCTCTGTCGAGGCATGCCCGCGCATTTGAACTCGCGGATGCTGAAGTCAGCCTTGCTTAGTGGACGCTCACGGCCTGCAATTCATTGCTCCAGGCGTTGGCGATCGCGGCTTCGCGGCTGTCGGTCAGCATGATCGGCGTGCCGTCGGCGGCGTGGAGTGCAAACAGTTTCAGACCCGGCGCAAGGCTCGGCGCTTGCGGAAAGAGATCCGGCACATCCTTGGAACGGACCTGCTTCACATAGGCGATGTGACCCTCGCCCAGATGGGCCAGCGCTTCCGGCGTGACGCTCTCGGTTTCGAATGTGGTACTCAGTTCACTCATGGTCTCGACTCCTCAGTGGTACAAGCGGTCGAGTCCGCTCCTGGTTTCTATTATTCGTGTTCATTGATAGCGATTGTCTTAATGACCCGTTCAGGTTCCGGCCTGGCCAGATCAATCGACAACAGCCCGTTCTTCAGATCCGCGCCCAACACCTGCATCCCCTCTGCCAGCACGAAGGTGCGCTGGAAGTGGCGCGCGGCAATGCCGCGATGGATGTATTGCCGAGCCTTGTCGTCCTGCTGGCGGCCGCGGATGACGAGCTGGTTTTCCTCAATGGTCACATCGAGTTGGTCGCGGGTGAAACCCGCCACCGCCAGCGTGATGCGCAGGCGCTCTGGTTGGCCGTTGGTACGGTCGAACCGCTCTATGTTGTAGGGAGGATAGCCGTCGGCACCCTTCACGACGCGATCGAGCGCACGCTCGATTTCGTCGAATCCCAGAAGGAACGGACTGGACAACGATGGAACACGAGACATTACAAAGTCCTCTCGAAGCGACTTTGAGGGGCCCTTGCGGCACCCCATGCAATCGACGGGCCTCTTGCCCGCCGATCAGCAAGGAATATGGGGGTGATTTGGATAGCGTTCAAGCGCCTCTGAAACCAGCGTAAATGGCTTGCAGGCTGGCCGTTGTTCCCTCACTGGCGATCACTGGTCGACGCGCTTGCGGCCATCGGTGGTAAAAAGATGCAGTTTATCGCGGGCCGCGACTGCGCGGATCCGCTCACCGATCGCCGGCCCGGAGACGCCTGGAACCCGGACGATGATCTCGCCGGGCGGCAGGTCGCCCGGGTTGGCGGCGACGCCCTGTTCCTCGTGCCGGCGCCTGCCATAGACAAAGGTCTCGGCGCCGACGTGCTCGATCGCCTCGACCGTCAGCCCGAGCGCGACGCCGCCGGGGGCGGTCTCGCTGGAGATCACGAAATCCTCGGGCCGGATTCCGACGATGCCGGCACCATCGACACCAGCAATCTGCGATTTCAGCTCGTCCGACCGCAGCGGCATCAAATTCATCGGCGGCGCGCCGATGAAGGAGGCGACGAAGGTGGTGGCAGGCTTCTGGTAGATCTCCAACGGATTGCCGATCTGCTCGACCTGGCCTGCGTTCATGACCACAAGAATGTCGGCGAGCGTCATCGCCTCGAGCTGGTCGTGGGTGACGTAGATCGACGTGGTGTTGAGGCGACGTTGCAGCTTGCGGATCTCGACGCGCATCGCGATGCGCAGCTTGGCGTCGAGGTTCGACAGCGGCTCGTCGAACAGGAACACCTTGGGCTGACGGACGATCGCGCGGCACATCGCGACGCGCTGACGCTGACCGCCGGAGAGCTGCCGCGGCTTGCGCTGCAGCATCGGCGCAAGCTCGAGGATGCGCGCGGCCTCCTCGACGCGGGTCTTGATCTCGGCCTCCGCCATGCCGCGGTTGCGCAGGCCGTAAGCCATGTTGTTGTAGACGCTCATATGCGGATAGAGCGCGTAGTTCTGGAACACCATCGCGATGTCGCGGTCGGCGGGCTCGACCTGGTTGACGACGCGGCCGCCGATGTCGATCTCACCGCCGGTGACGGTCTCGAGCCCCGCGACCATGCGCAGAAGGGTGGACTTGCCGCAGCCGGAGGGGCCGACCAGCACGCAGAACTGCCCGTCGCCGACGTCGACGTCGACGCCCTTGATGGCCTCGAAGCCGCCGGGATAGGTCTTGCGGACGCCGCGCAGCGTGACGTTAGCCATCGCGAGCTCCGCTCGGGCGAGTGGCGAATAGGGGATAGCGAACTGGAGAATGGTGGGACATCCTCGAGCCGTTGGGTCCGCGCGCTACTCGCCACTTGCTATTCGCCATTCGGCCCTTCACTTTTCCGTCTCCACCAATCCGCGCACGAACAGTTTCTGCATCACGACGACGACGAAGACCGGCGGCAGCATTGCGAGCACCGCGGTTGCCATCACCACCGGCCATTCGGTCAGCGCATCGGTCGTGGTGATCATCTTGCGGATGCCGATCTGGATGGTCTGCATGTCGTCGCGCGTCGTGATCAGCAGCGGCCACAGATACTGGTTCCAGCCGAGGATGAACAGGATCACGAACAGCGCCGCCATGTTGGTGCGCGACAGCGGCAATAGCGTATCCCAGAAGAAGCGGAACGGACCCGCGCCGTCGATCCGCGAGGCCTCCAGCAATTCATCCGGCACGGTCATGAAGAATTGCCGGAACAGCAGCGTCGCAGTGGCGGAGGCAATCAGCGGCAGCGACAGGCCGGCATAGCTGTCAAGCAGATGCAGGTCGGCGACGATCTTGTAGGTCGGATAGATGCGCACCTCGACCGGAAGCATCAGGGTGATGAAGATGATCCAGAAGATCGCCATCCGGAATGGAAAGCGGAAATAGACGATCGCGTAGGCCGAGATGATCGAGATCGCGATTTTGCCGATCGCGATCATCAGCGCCATGATCAGCGAGTTCAGCATCATGCTGCCGACCGGCTCGCGGGTCGAGCCGCTCGAGCCGACGAAGATCGTCTGATAGTAGGTCTCGAAGAAATGGCCGCCGGGCAACAGCGACATCTGCCCGTTGGCGATGACAGCGTTGTCCTGCGTCGAGGCGACGATGGCGAGATAGACCGGGAACGCGACGATCGCGATCCCGATCCACAGGATGACGTGGGCGACGTAGCGTCGGATGCCCTCTTGCTCGACCATCAGTAGGTCACCTTGCGTTCGACGAAGCGGAATTGGATCGCCGTCAGCATGATGACGATGGCCATCAGGATCACCGACTGCGCGGCCGAGGAGCCGAGATTGCCGCCGAGCAGACCATCGGTATAGACCTTGTACACCAGCGTTTCCGTCGCCTTGCCAGGACCGCCGCGGGTCATCGTGTCGATGATGCCGAAGGTGTCGAAGAAGGCGTAGACGATGTTGACGACCAGCAGGAAGAAGATGGTCGGCGACAGCAGCGGGAAGGTCACGGTCCAGAACCGCCGCATCGGCCGGGCGCCGTCGATCGCGGCCGCCTCATGCACGCTCTTTGGAATGCTCTGCAGGCCGGCGAGGAAGAACAGGAAGTTATAGGAAATCTGCTTCCAGGCGGCGGCGAGGATGATCAGGAGCGCAGCCTGGTCGCCGTTGAGCAGCGGATTCCAGTCGACGCCGAGCGCGCGCAGATGGCGCGAGAGCACGCCGAGCGACGGATGTAGCATGAAGATCCAGAGCACGCCGACGACCGGCGGGGCCACCGCATAAGGCCAGATCAAGAGCGTGCGGTACAGCGTGGAGCCGCGCAGCGGCTTGTCGGCCATCACGGCCAGCAAGAGCGCGAAGGACAGCGAGGAGACGGCAATCGCGAAGGAGAACGCGAAGGTCCGCACGATCGCGTCGAAATAGGCCGGCTCCTTGAGCAGATCGAGATAGTTCTCGAACCAGACGAAGGTGGTGGAGAGGCCGAACGCATCCTGCAGCAGGAACGACTGGATCACCGCCTGCGCGGCCGGCCAGTAGAAAAAGATCAGGACGATCGCGAGCTGCGGGGCAACCAGCGCGTAGGGCAACAGCTTTGATTGGAAAATCGACTGCTTTTGCATGAGGTCTGGAAAAATGGCAGGCCGCGGGATGCGGCCTGCCGGGGCGTTAGTCTAGCGCATCATCTCAGCGGACGGCGGTCTTTTCAAACTGCCGCAGCATCTGGTTGCCGCGTTCGACGGCGGCATCGAGCGCCTGTTTGGCGGTCTTCTTGCCGGCCAGCGCCTGTTCGATCTCTTCCGCCCAGACGTCGCGGAGCTGCACCATGTTGCCGAGGCGCAGGCCGCGCGAATTCTCGGTCGGCTCCTTGTTGGTCAGCTCGAGCAGCGGCGTCTCGAGATACGGCTGGTCCTTGTAGAAGCCCTCGGCCTTCGCCTTCTCATACGCTGCCTTGGTGATCGGCAGATAGCCGGAGGCCTTGTGGATCCAGACCTGGCGGTCGGTGTCCGACAGGAAGGTCAGGAACTTGGCCACGCCCTTGTATTCGTCGGCCGACTTGCCGCCCATCACCCAGAGCGAGGCGCCGCCGATGATCGAGTTCTGCGGCGCGCCCTTGACGTCGGGATCATAGGGCATCGGCGCGGCGGTGAAGTTGAACTTGGCCTGCGCCTTGACGTTGCCGAAGAACGCCGACGAGGTCAGGTAGATCGGGCATTCGCCCGAGGTGAAGCGGCCCTCACCGGTGTTGGTGCGGCCGGCATAGTCGTAGGTCTTGTCCTTCTGCAGCTCGACCAGATTTTCGAGATGCTTGACTTGCAGCGGGCCGTTGAACTCGAGCACCGTGTCGAAGCCGTCGAGGCCGTTGGCCTTGCTCGCGAGCGGCACGTTGTGCCAGGCCGAGAGCTGCTCGAGATTGACCCAGGTGACCCAGGAGTTGGAGAAGCCGCAGGTGGAGTAGCCGGCCGCCTTCAGCTTCTTGGCGTCCTCGAACACTTGCGGCCAGGTCTTCGGAATCTCGGTG
>Ga0099824_1003462_pt1 | contig 23043 bp, 12 predicted proteins | sample SiratrowhiteBW_FD_76837 | JGI IMG/M metagenome (GOLD analysis project Ga0099824, IMG submission 76837) | Root nodule microbial communities of legume samples collected from California, USA - Siratro white BW | ecosystem: Host-associated > Plants > Roots > Nodule | place: USA: California... | reverse complement strand
TTTTTATAAATATCTAAACTAATCAAATATTATTTATTTTGTAATAATTCCTAAAAAACATTTTTTTAATTTATTATTTTTGAATTTATTATTATTTACCCGGACGAAATCGGGTGTTGACACTTAATAAACACTTAATGATATTGCAAGTTGATGAAGAACAAGATATGACAAAACATCATGTAGAATAAAAAAAAATGAAGAAACATCAATTTTGATAGCTAAAGTGGATCACCACCTATCCTTCAATGCTTTAAAAAGGATAAATGGATTGAACACCATAAAATTCAATGGAAGGATCAAAGTATACACTGTGAAAATCCTACTTGACAGTGACAGTTAAAACAATTTTCTGCAACCACGAATAACATATTTTTTTACAACTAACAATTGAGTCAGCCAACCAATTTCAAGTTATGGTCGGAAATTGAAATTCCATGGCTATAAAAGGCATAATACCAAACTATAATTGCTAGTTTATTTGTTACCTATGACAGATGTTGATATGATATTGGGAGTAGCATGGCTAGCAACATTGGGACTTGGAGATATGACAATTCATAGTGATAAGCCACAATTGCCTCACCAAGCACAATTTATCGCATCAAGAGATTGCAACACACTAATGTTATGATAGTATTATTCATTGTGCAACTCCAATCACCTACCTACACAGATGATGGGATTTTCCACAAGATTTAAACCCCAAATTTGCCTTTTCACTACATACTTACAAAGGGATTTTTAATAAACATACATGAGTACTTCCCAAGAGGGTACAAGATTAAGTAATTCCTTTGTTTGACAGGAGCAAATGAAAGTTAAGCCTTACAGATATGCTCACAACCAAAAAATGTGAGTAAGACTATGGTACAGGACATGCTGATTGAAGGAATAATTCAACCCAATACCAACCCTTTTCCATCTCCCATATTGCTAGTCAAGAAAAGGATGAGACTTGAAGATTTTGTATTGATAACAAAACACCCAATGCAATCACAATAGAGGATAACATTCCTATTCCCACTGCGAATGAATTAATAGATGAATTTTTTGGTATCAAATTATTTTGAAAGTTGGATTCCATGTCTAAATACCACCAATTTTTTGTCAATTAGAGGTCATGCATGAGAAAACATTTAGAACACACGGGGGCTATTATGAGTTGATGAGTGACTAGTGATGCTCTTTGGCTTAACTAACAACCCTACATCATTCCAAAACTTGATGTCCAAAATTCATGTTATTCAGCACAAAAACCTGTCGAACTTGATCTCCAATAGACAAAAGAAGTCGACTTGGTTTTGCACTTGAAACATACCCACATTCTTTCGGTCCATTTCTTATTGTTTCCTATCTGTATGACTCAAATATATTTCGGTCAAAATTTCACGACTTTCGGCACGAAAACCTCTTGTAGTTAGAAACCAACTTAAAATGATTTGGTTTTGCCCTTAAAACTTCCAAACATTTTTTTGGGTCGATTTGTGGTTGTTTGACATAAAAGAGAGTAAAAAAAACTTCAAGTTAAAATTTCATGACTCTTCCAGACATGCAAACCACCAAAGCTGAAACGATGAAAACCAAGCCAAGATGACTTGGTTTTGCACCAGAAATATACCTACATTCTTTTTAGTCCATTTCTTATCGTTTTTCGTCAGTACGATTCAAAAGTATTCCGGTCAAATTTTCATGACTTTTAGCATGAAAACCTACCGAAGTTGGAAATCAACTCAAGATAACTAGGTTTTGCACCCAAACCTTCCCCACATCATTTTTTGTCATTTTGTTGTTATTTTCTATCGATACGACTTAAAAATGTTACAATGAAAAATTCGTGACTTTTGACACGAAACTCGCCAAACTTGCAAACCAACCTAAAATGACTTGGTTTTGCCCTCAAAACTTCTGAACATCCTGTTTTGGTTTTATTTGTGGTTGTTTGACATAAAAGATGGTCAACAAACTTCTAGTCAAAGTTTCATGAATCTTTCAAGAACAAAAATCACCAAAGATGGCAAAGTTGAAAACTAAGTCAAGATGACTTGGTTTTTCATCCGAAACATACCCACACTCTTTTTAGTCAATTTCTTATTGTTTCTCCCTAAACCTTCCCCACATCATTTTTTGTCATTTCCCATTGATACGACTTAAAAATGTTACAATCAAAATTTCGTGACTTTTGGCACAAAAACTCGCCAAACTTGCAAACCAACTTAAAATGACTTGGTTTTGCCCTCAAAACTTCTGAACATCGTGTTTTGGTTTTATTTGTAGTTGTTTGACATAAAAGAGGGTCAACAAACTTCTGGTCAAAGTTTCACGAATCTTTCAAGCACAAAAATACCAAAGATGGCAAAGTTGAAAACTAAGTCAAGATGACCTGGTTTTTCATCCGAAACATACCCACACTCTTTTTAGTCAATTTCTTATTGTTTCTCATTGATACGACTCAAAAAACCTGACAAAGATAGAAACCAACCTAGATGATTAGGTTTTGCACCAAAACCTTCCCCCACATCATTTTTTGTCATTTTGTTGTTTCTTATTAGTCGGCTAAAATATTTTCCGATGGAAATTTCATGACTTTTGGCATGAAAAATGGATAAACTTGCAAACCAACCCAAAATGACTTTGTTATGACCGCATCCAAAATGACTTTGTTATGACCACATCCCCTTTTGGGTCAATTTGTGATTCTTTGACATAAACGAGAAGTAAGAAAACTTCAGGTCAAATTTTCATAACTCTTTCAGGCACAAAAACTATCAAAGCTGGCAGAATTGAAAGCAAACCTAAATGACTCGATTTTGCACTTGAAACATATTCACATTCTTTTTTGTCCATTTCTTATTATTTTTTTTAGTATGACTAAAAAATGTTACGGTCAAAATTTCAATGTTTGTGGTTGTTTGACATAAAAGAGGAGTAAAAAAATTCAAGTAAAAAATTCATGACTCTTTCAGGCATAAAAACCACAAAAACTAACAAAGTTAAAAATTAAGCTAAGATGACTTGGTTTTACACCTAAAATATACTCACATATTTTTGGTCTTTTTTATAATTTTTTATTAATACGACTTAAAAATGTTTGAATCAAAATTTTATGACTTTTTGTAAGAAAATGTGCTTGTAATGTTTTTAAAATTGTATATGTAATATAAAAGAGATTATTTTAATGTTTTTAAAATAAAGGAGATGTTTGTGTATATATATAATTTGAAAGGATATTAATGTAATTTACTCTTTATTTTTATTAAAGATCTGGATTTTAAATATCGAATAACCATCCTTAAACAAGTAATTATATTGCCTTTTTTTAATATATATATATATATATATTTTAAAGTTTGTAAGGTATTGTGAATCTAATTTTTGAAATAAAGAAAAAGATACTTTAATGACTCTCTTTTTACATAGAATAACTGATAATATTTTTATAATAAAAAATAATATATGAATCAAATAGTAATATCTTAATTAATTAAGTAATTGATTATCTTAATATTCTAAGAAAAAATCTAATAATTTTTTTAATGGCAAAAAAATACAGATTAGTTCTTAATTATATTATACGTTAATTATAAATAGCAGTTGATTTAGTAATTTGATATTTAAAATTACAATTCTCCCACAAGTGATAGTGAAATTTTGCACTGAGCCTTTTTTTTTTTAAATATTAAATTTACATGATCTCACAACTAGATGATAATTTTTTTCATAAAAAAAAAAAACTAAATAATGATCAAAGAATTAGAAAACTACCCTTTAGCGTAACAATCCCCGCGCTCGTTCGTCCCTTTGGCAGACCGCGATTTTTCTCCCTCTCACTTCCCTCACTCGGATTCTCCATTTCTTCCCTTTTTCTCACACTCCACAACGTTTTTCTCCAACTACAAAAGCACCACTCCTTCACTTTCAACTCTCTCTCTCTCTCTCTCTCTCTCTCTCTCCAACGACCACTAGGGCAAACGCACGCACGCAATGAAGCCTGACTTGTACGAAATCTCCGACGACGAATGGGAGAACCACTCCTTCAAACCCTCGCGCGTCCTCAAACGACCTCGCACTTCGTCTCCTCCTTCTCCTCCACCTATCGAGTCCTTCGCCTACAACTCTAAGGTCGACGTTCTAAGCGAAAACGACAGCGATTGCATCGAAATCGCGCCGAATGACGCCAATTTCCTCGACGACCTCGAGGACGCCGACGTGGACGATGGCGGCGGCGGTTACGCGGCGGCCTCGCGAGGCCGGAGGTTCATCATCGACGACGAAGACGAAGACGCCGAAGAGAACGGCGGAGGAGACGGACGCGTGGCGGAATTGTACGAGGTGGAGTCCAGCGAGGTGGAAGAAGAAGAAGAAGTTGAAGAGTTGAACGAAAACGATGTCGTTGGTAAGGCTTTGCATAAGTGCGCGCGAATCTCTGCGGAGTTGAAGGGCGAACTATTCGGTTCGTCGGGGACCGCGTGCGAGAGGTATTCGGAGGCGGAGTCTTCGTCAGTGAGGATCGTTACTCAGGTTAAACGGCGATTTGTTTTGTGTTTTTGTTTTGTTTAGGTTGAAACTTGAAACTAGAGGTTTTATGTTCGTTTGAGGTGAATTGCATGCCGTTGATGTGTGTAGGAGGATGTGGATGTTGCGTGCGCGTCGGAGGATTCGGATTTTCAGCCATTGCTAAAGCCGTATCAGTTGGTTGGTGTCAACTTTTTGCTTCTGTTGTATCGGAAGGGGATTGGAGGAGGTAATTGTTAGGGTTTTGATGGTTTTTTGTGATGTGCTGGGTTTAGGTCATGCGGAATTAATGTATGTGTTTAGCTTAACTGGTTTCCTTTTTTGAAATTTGAATATTTCTGGTTGTAGTTATGCAATAGGTTTGTGCATCAGTGATTAGGATGTAATTGGTTAGGGTTTTTGAAGGGTTTTATGCTGTGCTGAGTTTAATTTGTGTTCGTGTTACTTGTAGCTGCGTTATGGACTATGTAGGTGTTTTCCTTGAGAAAAATGGGAGAGTGGATTAATTGATGGCTCTTTCATTGTGGATTTCTCAATATCGTGACACTTATGTTGTAGTCTGGTGTTCTTTACTGTGGAATTGCATATTTGCTTTGTGTTTGGTTTTGCTGCTCCTGATTTTGTGTTTATTGAAACAATATAACGTCATGGCATTATGATTTATGATTACTGTTTGGCATAGTTTTTTTTAAAGCTTAGTTGTTTTTCCGTTTTGAAATTTGAATATTTCTGGTTCTAATCATGCAATAAGTTTGTTTATTAGAGATTAGTATGATTGCCTCGAGTTGTGTGTTGATACTTAATTTCATGTGTCACAGCCATATTGGCAGATGAAATGGGTCTTGGCAAAACAGTTCAGGTTTGTTATCCTTTTTCTTAACAACATTTTTTACATGTTTCTCTTTTGTTTGTAGTCCTTGACTTTTTCAATTAAGAATCTATCATATGTTATTTGCTTCCAGGCCATCACCTATTTAACTTTGTTGAAACGCTTGCACAATGATTCTGGTCCACATCTTATAGTATGTCCTGCTTCTGTTTTGGAAAACTGGGAAAGGGAACTAAAAAGGTGGTGTCCGGACATTTCCGTTCTTCAATATCATGGTGCTAGACGTGCAGCATACTGCAAGGAGTTGAACTCTCTGTCCAAGGCGGGATTGCCTCCTCCATTTAATGTTCTTCTCGTGTGTTATTCACTTTTCGAACGTCACAGGTTCATTCCAATATTCTTAAGTGCCATTTATATATATTGTCGTCAAATGTTAATTAAATTTTTATAATTTATATTCATGCTAGTGCACAGCAGAAAGATGATCGCAAAATTCTGAAGCGATGGAGATGGAGCTGTGTGTTGATGGATGAGGCACATGCTTTGAAGGACAAAAATAGCTTTAGGTGGAAAAATCTGATGTCTGTTGCACGAAATGCGAACCAACGCTTGATGTTGACTGGGACACCACTTCAAAATGATCTACATGTATGTATCTACATAAGTGAATGTCTTTGCTGCATTGTATCTGTTTTTGTTGTTGCTGAACAAAAAAAAAACTGTTAGTTCTCTTAAAAAATATTCATATGTTGTGGCTGACACTATTACAAAGGTAATTTTAGAGCATATTTGGAAACTGTGATCATTACTGAAGCAAGTAACAAGTGCTTACTTTCAACTGATCAATATCTGGCGTGTCACACTGCATAGCACTTTAAATTTTCCACCGAATTTGACTAAGCTTCAAAACTTTTTTGATACATCCTTTGTATAATTAGGATTATTCTTCTTTCATTCTAATTCTATTTGCCTATAATCTGACTCTATTTTGACTGAAAACAATGCGTGGATGGGATTAGGCAGAATAAAAGCTGAAGTTGTAAAATACTTTTAGGGAGAATAGGAAGGGCATATTGATACGAACAATTCCTATCTAAACTAGGTAGAATGTTTTGTTGACAAAGAAGTAGAAGAAAAATAAAAAAAGAGCAAATACTCCCAACCAAGTTAAACACCTATGACCCCTAGCTGACTAGCTGAAACTGAAAATATATCTCTCTTTCTCTTCCTCTGAACTGCCAATATAACAGGCTTGCTGTCTGTCTCTCTCTCTTTCTCCTCTAACGAAATTTCCCTCTCATTTGTTCTGTACAAGTCAGTCCCTCCCCTAAATGGAGAATCAACTGACATAAGCAGAGCATTGACTTTATCTGGCCCCTCCTTAATCAGGAGCTCATCATAAAGACCGTGTCTCGAGTGTTTTTTTTGGTCACGTGAGTAGGCTTATTGGATGTTTTGGGTTTTTGAGAGTGGCTTTTAAGAAGTTGATACTTGTGAGTTCTGATTACATTTTGCTGATGACAACTTTTTTCTTTTTGACAGCAAAGGGGTAGTCCATCTATTACATTTCTTTCCTGCAGATTTAGTTGTACTGTATATTTAGTACTGGAATAGTTACAGACTTACAGTGATTCTAATAGGAACTTTAATTTATTTACAGAATCATGGGCAGTAAGTCCTTACAGAAGAGGTTACGCCTATAAATCCTTTAAAACAGATGCATAGAAAGAATACACAACATCAATGGTTTTATCTGCCTATGTGGGCTTGACTACGTGGAGTGCACAGTGCCTTTGCGAAAAGCTAATTTCTCAAAGATATTCAATATGAAATCCTTTTTTAATAATCTCCTCCAAAGTCCATTAATCCCTTGTGGTCTCCCTTCCCCTTTTCAAAGGACCAAAGCCCTTGCCATTTGCCCTCCACACCAATGCTTCCCATGGTCTACTTTGCCCGTATCCAACTCACTTTAATTGATTTTTTATTATCTTCAATAGTTTTCAGACCGTGATCTCCTTAAATACAATAATTCTGTATTCTATCCTTTCTGTGACCACAGATCCTCAAATATGTCTAAATGGGTTTGTGGTCACTTGTTTCTACTTCCAATTTTTTATTTGTCCAGTTAAAGTTCAATATTTAGTACCGTAGAATATAGCTAGTTATATAAAAATATGATAAAACTCTTCTTTGGTTTGGGTAGGTACTTTGTGGTCACAAATAATATTTAGATACCTTTCTCCATTTTAACTACCTAGCTTTTATTTGAGTTGACATTTTCATTAATTTCCCAATCATTTTGCAATATTGATCCCTAATAATTAAATTTTTTAATATGACCTTCCAATCATTACCTCCTAAGTCATTTTCCTCATTTCTTGCTAAATTTGCAATATTATGTTTTGTCTTAATCCTACTCGTGTAGAAATCTGCGATTCCCATTTCTATCTCGAAAGCTCAAGTTAGAGTTAATCTCTTTTCTTTTATTCCTCAATCTAAACTATGTCATCTACAAGAAAAAAAACATTTTTCTTTTTCCTTAAAATCTTAAATTTAGAGTTAACTTTGTTCCCTTGTTCAATCGAAACCTTATCATCCACAAAGTTAAAGATTAGAAAAAGCATAAATGAAACAAAAATGGAAAATGGTAGGGATAGTAGGGGGCTCTGATTCTTCCCTGTCCAAAGATGCCAAATTCTTATTCAATCACAAAGCCTGTGTTTAAGAACTCCTATATTATGGGAAATAACATCCCTTATTTTCAACATCTTTTTCACGATCCCCTTGCAAAATAAGCTAATCCAAGTATTCTATCAATGTGTTTTCCTTTATTCCTTTTGTTTTCTAATCGTGATCTCAAAGTGAATTTGCACCTTGCATCTTCCTCATTTCTTCCCTGCTCTCTGAGATTATCTTATTCTCCTACCCCATGTTGTTTGGGGTAGAAACAGAGTAGCTAATAGTGCCTGAGCGGACACCTACTGTGATGGTGGGTCACATTATATCAGGTGCGACAGAGACACCTCCTGCTGTGATTTCGGAAAAGCTTCCAGCAACGATTCTGGTGGCGATTCTGTTGCTGTTTTGGTTCTGAAGGTCTTAGTTATGAAATTTAATAACATGTTTTAAGTTTAGGTATTTTTCTTTACACAGTAATTGGGACCAAAATAGCAGTTATCCTGCTAGTGGCTTTGGGAGGTGACTGCTCTGCTATCGGCAATTAACTACTTTGGGTATAAATGGAGTGGAAGAAAATAGGAAGGAGGGAGATATTTCCACTATCTGATTGAAAGGGGAAAGTGGAAGGATGGGAGTTATTTATGTGTGAACCATTAGAAGACACTTCCATCCGAATTTGGAATTGGAATGAAATGAGAAGAGAGTGATTATCTCTCTTTTTTTTGGGTTTAATTTTATTTTAAAAGTATACTTTTTTTTAAATATAAATTACTTTTATGTTAAGAAAAAATATCTGATTAAAAATTACATTTTTAATTATTATAAAACACATTTTTCTACAATTTATTTGTTTATTTCTACAATTTATTTGTTTATTTCTGCTTTCTTTTCCACTCATCCAAACACGTACATAGAAACACCTCTGCCTTACCTCCTATTTCTCCCCTTTCAGACAACGTTATTTTTGGACTCCCTCTTCTGTATTCTTACTATTTCACACTTAATCCAAACAAAGCATTTATGAATATTCTCTATAGCTTTCATACTGGTCCCCTGGTTGTCAGCAGCCTTACTCTCCTGCATGGCTGCTTGTCTAATAGGTTCTTTCATTAACGTGAGAATTTTATGAAATAAGAACACATATATGTTAACAAAAGCTGTTATGTGCTTGTTGATGATTGCAGTAGCCAGTAGGATGTAGATTGTGGGTCTTTGTCAAATTGACATCAGATTTGTGTGGTGAATGATGGTTGGGAAACTGTCAAGTCCTGGTTTATTTTTAATCCTTTTGAAAATACATATGCAAACACGATGATAAGCTTGTGTACGAAGGAGGTCTAGCTTAGTTGATTTAGTAGTGTAAGTTGTTGTAAATATCCTAGTATCTGAATTCAGCTCCTTTCTAGGGATAAGAATACACAGTTACAGTCAGGGCAGAGAAAAGGAAGATAACCTGTCATTTGTATTCTGAGCCAATAATGTACTTAAATATTGAACAAAATCTCTATGATTTGTCTCAACCTGTTGATTTTGCTGGCATTAATATAAATGTAGTTGCTGAAGCAAGCTTTGTTTTGAATTTGTTGCAGGAGTTATGGTCAATGTTGGAGTTTATGATGCCTGATATTTTTGCTTCTGAAGATGTTGACCTAAAAAAGTTACTAAATGCAGAAGATAGAGATTTAATTGGTCGCATGAAGTCCATCTTAGGGCCATTTATTTTGCGGCGACTGAAATCTGATGTGATGCAACAACTTGTTCCAAAAATACAGCAGGTATGTCTGTCACCTTTGGTGCAAAATTTTTTGTTTTATTATACTCAATCTTCAACATGTCCTTTTTTCTATTTGCTTGTTACTGCAGGTTGAATATGTTATAATGGAAAGGCAGCAGGAATCTGCTTACAAGGAAGCCATTGAAGAGTATCGTGCGGTTTCACAAGCTCGGATGGCAAAATGTTCTGAGCTTAATTCAAAAAATTTACTAGAAGTGCTTCCTCGGCGACAGATAAATAACTATTTCGTTCAGTTCCGCAAGGTTCTTGATTTATGTTTTGACTTAAAATGAAGCTATATTTTGTTTGGATTCATATTGCTCTCTTTTATTTGGTAATATATTTCTGTATTCTTATTCTAGATAGCAAACCATCCCTTGTTAATAAGGCGAATCTACAATGATGAGGATGTCATTCGCTTTGCTAGGAAGCTACATCCAATAGGTGCTTTTGGTTTTGAATGTGCTTTGGACAGAGTTATAGAGGAACTTAAAAATTACAATGACTTCTCTATTCACCGGGTAAATCTTCTACTCAGAACACTGCATTTATTAACCCTCTCTATGTATGGATTCCAAGAATGGTTATTTCAATCAACTGCTCCCTATTTGACTAGGACTTTTACATGAGTCAACCTTTTTTTTTCACTATTCTAGCAATGTTTTAGGCTCAACAAACAAGGAATGTCTAGTACCTGAGTAGCTATGGACAACATGCAATAACAGCCAGTCTGAACCATCTTATTGGGTCAGCTAAATGGGACCAATCAGGGTCATTTGGCTATGCTAGAAACTAAAATTTAATAAAATCATTTGGATTACATTTTAAGTGAGTTCTGCTAATTTTTTCAATTGATTTATGTTTGCTGATCCATTTTATAACTATTTAACAATTTCTATGTCAAGGTTTTGTCATAACACCTCTTATGCTCCTCTTTATTATGCATGTTTTCGTTCTGGCAAGGTAGAATGTGGTGCTGCCATTTCATTAATACAAGCTGTTGTAGAGACATTGTAATTATAGAATTTTACTTGATGTTTGTTTACTGTGGATAGCATTGGCTTAAATTTCAAGCTGTAAATTTTTTATTTGCAGCTTTTACTTCATTATGGTGTCAATGATAGAAAGGGGATCCTTCCGGATAAGCATGTTATGCTTTCTGCAAAATGTCGGGTATGGATTTATGACTCTAAAATTTCTGTAATTGTGAAATATACAGTGGCGGCATAATTATGTGCTGGGCATCCTGAGATTGAGCTACTCCATGGATAATGTAGGCCTTATCAGAACTTCTTCCTTCACTAAAGAAGGATGGCCATCGAGCCTTGATCTTCAGTCAATGGACCTCAATGCTTGACATATTGGAGTGGAGTTTGGATGTCATTGGATTGACCTATAGACGGCTTGATGGAAGGTAATTTTATTTTTTGACATTAAGGCACTTTAAAGTTAAAAAGGTATGGTAAAAGAAGTTGCTAAATTTGTTTAAGGATTGGATGAAAAGTTTGAAATGTTACAGGGTGATAGGAACAAATATAAAGTACTTAAAGGGGTATGTATATGAGAAAAAGAACTAGAATCTTAACGTAGATCTCTCTTTTGATTCATGTGTGCATATATATATATATATATATAAATACGTATATGTATGTATACACATGTATAAGGACGAGTGGCTTTTACAACAAGCGTAAGGAAAGAGAATGACCCTAGGATTGTAATTTACTGATAGATACGTAACAAAAGAACTTCAGCTTAGAAGATAATATAAACTATTTAAACACTCCTCAAGTTGAAGCGTACATATTATATGTTCCAAGCTTGGAACATATAAATATAACGAGGTCCTCTCAAGGATTTTGTCAAAATGTATACAAGTTGATCATTGGAGCCAACAAATCTAGTGAAATTTCCTTGAACAACAACTTCTCTAACAAAATGATAGTCAATTTGTATGTGTTTGTCTTATGAACACAAGGTTGGAAGCAATGTGAAGAGTTGTTTGACTATCGTAATACATCCTCATTTATTGAATTTCACAAAACCTCCGCTTATAGAGAAATTCTTTCATCCACACAAGTTCACAAGTGAATTATACCATTGCCCTATATTCAACTTCAAAACTTGATCGGACATCTACGATCTGTTTCTTGTTTCTCCAAGAAACAGTATTCCCTACCATGAAAACACAATATCCAGTAGTGGAATGTCAGTCTATAGGAGACCTTGTCCAATCAACATCACAATATTAAGATATTTGTGCGTTTTCTTTATTTTCACATAGTAGACCTTGTCCTAGAGCCTCTGTTAGGTATCTGAGAATGTGAAGGGCTACAATCCAATGATCAATGCAAGGAGTATGCATAAACTAACTAGCTACACCAACTGCAACTGGTAAGTCAAGCCTAATAATAGTGAGATAAATAAGTTTTTCTACAAGTCCTTTGTATCTCTCTGGATCTTAGAAGGACTCACCTTGTTTTGCCATTAATTTGCGATTTGGATCCATAGGACTATGAATGGGTCTACAATTAATCATTCTTGTTTATTTCAAGATATCTAACACGTTTCTTTCGAGAAATCACAATAACTTCTTTTTGATTGAGCCACTTCAATGCCTATAAAGTATTTGAGAGACAAGATCTATGGTTTGAAAGTATTTGCTCAAATGTTGCTTTAGTTGAGTAATTTTGGTATTGTCATTCCGTGCAATAATTTTCATCAACATACACAATTAGGTAAACAAATTTTCCAGGAGATGTATGAGAATAAAAGATTGAATGATATGCTTCATTATGTTTTAGCCCAAAAATTTGAAGAACATGACTAAACTATCCAAACCAAGAACTAGGAGATTGTTTGAGACCATAGAGATTGTCTTAATTTACAACCCAACCTACGCTCTTCATTGGGGGTTGCTTCATGTAGATGTCCTCCAGATCATCATGAAAGAAAAAATATTTAATATCCATACTGCTTGTGATGCTAGTCCTAAAATTCCAGGAATAGGATTCTTGATGCAATGGTGGTTGCTTTTGTTTCTCTTGCCCTGATTGGCTTTAATGGTGATATCCACACTTTCAACCACTTGGTGCCTTGGAGTCTATTTAACTATTTAGCCACTTGAGCAATATTTTCAGAAATCAATTCCAAAAGTTCAATAACCACTAATCCTTCTAAGATAGGTTGGAAATATTCTCTAGCCTTTTAAGCACCCAAGTGGGCAAAAAGTGAGAAATAGTTGTAAGAGTTTTTGATGTTTAAGTGTGGATGAGCGTGTTCAACTGTCTAGAGAGAATGAAGCATGCCTTCAACTATCTAAAATTGTGAAGCCCTTTGAATGACATGATCTTGGAAACAAATTATCTGAGTACTACGACACCAATGAAGAGGAACAAATAAAGGGCCACCAAAACATTATACGGGCAGCATAATAGCCTGAGGATGAGAGGATTTCAAAATTGACATAAGCTAGCCAAGTAGTTTGTTGGAGATCCGATATCGACTAGAGATAAAGACAATTTACAGTATATAAATGAAGACAATCCTCACCTTACAAGCTAATTTTGTGAGGTTGAGTTAGACTTAAACTTATTTCTTAATATAATATCAAAGCCTATTCTAGGATGTTTGTTGGATTTATCATGTCACGCTATCGAGACGTTATTGGACTATCCACAAATATCTAGTTCCACGTATGAGATGTTCATATTTCAGTATAATAGGATGTGTTGGAGATCCCATGTTGACTAGATATGAGGATAATTTAATCTTCACCTTACAAACTAGTTTTTTGAGATTGAGTTACCTAATATAGCCAAAGCAACTATTAGACAAATTAACATTCAAACTGGAGTGGGCCTCACTGCCTGCACTTGAAAGAGGAAAATTCAATGAAGTATTGGTATGTTTCTCCGGAAAGAGAAGAGAATATATCGTCTTCAAACTGAAGGTGAAAAGCCATTGTCAAATTTAAGCAACACTGAAATCCTTCCTGAGATCCCTTGCTCTTTGTAATTAACAGGATTGGAAAATCAATCAATAACTTAAACAAGAGCTGTTATATAATAAGTCTTTGTATCTTCAAAATTACATTTGTCTTACTCGTGAGATGATTTAACGAAAGAAAAAAAAATCTTTTAGTTATATTTCATATGTACTAATATTTTTTTTTTAATTTTATGATTAAATGTACTTCGATAGCATTATAGCAAGCAGCATGTCGTGACTTGTGAGTAGATGACATTTTAGCTTTACAATTTTTCCTTCCTTTTTCGTGTGATGATTCACTCAAGTCACTCATGGCTCCTTTCAATTAATGAATACTGAAAGATCAAGAAGCGTTCAATTCAGTTTTAATGTCTCCTTTAATAAAGTGGACTGTAAAAATGTGTACCACTTTCAATATTGGTGACCAGACACTGTTTTCCCATGCTCCTTAAAATCTTAGAGATCCTACTATTTGATTGCCAGTACACAGGTGGCGGAGAGGCAAACAATAGTTGATACGTTCAATAACGATACTTCGATATTTGCATGCTTACTTTCCACGAGAGCTGGTGGACAGGGCTTAAACTTAACAGGAGCTGATACAGTCGTAATTCATGACATGGATTTTAACCCACAGATTGATAGGCAAGCTGAAGATCGTTGCCATCGAATTGGTCAAACAAAGCCTGTAACCATATATCGGTATTTACCTATTATCTTCCTTCACTCGCATTAACATTCGTAAAAATGCTAAATCCTGTGTTTTTCTTTTTGTTAGTCCAAGCCTTATAATTTGAAACTGTTTGAATGTGTTGGTGACTATTTTCTTGTGACATTTTCCATTGAAGGCTAGTGACCAAGGGAACAGTTGATGAAAATGTGTATGAGATTGCAAAAAGAAAGCTAGTATTAGACGCTGCCGTTCTCGAGTCCATGGAGGAGATTAATGAAGGTAACATGCCTGAGAAGACCATGGGAGAGATATTGTCTGCTATTTTATTGAGTTAAGATATTGAGCTAAGGAAAACACAGTTTAATTTATCTTTTTGCTCCCTTCCTATAGTTCCGATATGGGATAGAAGAAAACTGCCTGCCTTACAAATTGGTTGAGAATACGGTAACCAGTATTGATGTACATTAGTCTTTGTGTTCACATGTTGACGGTGAATAATTTAGTTACAATCAATAGGAGAATTAGTTTAAAAGTCATGGTAGAGATTAGCAAATTTGTTCAACATTATTCCGGAAGCCCTAATGAAGAAAGCTCTTACCCTACTACATTTTAAATTTTCCACGTCTATATATTTCTTTTGAGCCGCATCTTTATCCCTGTCGGATACAGCTGTAACATATGTGCAAACCAACTTTGATTTATGTTGTTTTTGCTTGATCAAGATGTATGGTTACAACGTTTTCATTTATTGTTAATATTGATTATAAATATGACATTTTTCTTTTACTGTTAATTTGTTAAGAACAAATCTTAGACGACGTAATATTACGTCCTTACTTCTAGCAACGCAGGTATGAGGATGCCCTTCAAATTCGAAGAGGTTTCCTTTGGCCTTTACAGCTATCGTTTATCCTTCTAACATCAACGTTACCGGTAATTTCTTTTAGCAAAGGCTTACACTATATTTGGGTCGGGTGGAAACTTTATTTTAGATTGGATTACATGGTTTCTAATTGTATTCTGGTATGTATAATAGATTATATAATTTGTAAATGCATTCGGAATTTATTCATAATTATATTTTGAAATGCAAAATTTATAAATGTATATTGGATTTTACATTCTACAATCTAGAAATAGATTTTAGATTTTAACAATTTAGAAATTTATTTTGAATTATATAATTTCAAAACAGATTTTAAATTATATAATTTAAAATATATTTTTAAATTTGAGAACGTATATTTTAAATTATAAAATTTAAAATATATTTCTTGACAGTGAGATTTGAAATATATTTTATATTTTACAATTCAAAATAAGATTTTTTTTTAAATTATATAATTTAAAAATGCAATCTAATTGTACCATCCTAACATATTTCAATTTTTATAATTCAAAAATCTAAAAGAAGACATTTTAGACTTTTTACGCACTTCTATGGAAATGCATGAAGACGGAGGAAGAGCCATGTTACCTAATAGTGAACAAAATACCAACCCGAATTTCTCGGTCGTTGTGGGGTTGAAAGGCTTTGGGCCGTAATTCAAGGACACACTCATGACTCTTCTAAACCATAAACAAAGATTTCAAGTTTCAGATAGTGAATAATTGTTATTACAAATGGTTGAATTTTGTGGTTCGTATAATGATTAGGTGAGTTATGGGAAGACTAAATAAGCTTGCTTAGGCTGGACAAAGCGTAGTAACAAGGAAATGACCTTGCGTATTCACATGTCTGGATGAGCTATATATCGTTGTAATATTGGTGCTTAAGCAATTCTACTTCACAGGCATTATGTTAAGTGTTTTCTGTGAGAGAGTAAGGTGATATCTAAAATCTTTGAACATAGTTCGTTATCTCAGCTTATTTTGACTGAAAGCTTGTAGTTCCACATTCTCTAAATGCTTAGTGATGTAAATATGAAAATGTTGAATTCACTCTTTTCGGCAACTGTTTGCCCATAAACTCAAACTTGTTTATGAAGCATTCTACTAAATTCAAATTGAAGTCCAAATAGAACAATGCCATATTGACTGCTTCTTCTTGCATCTCTAAACATTTATTGAGACACTTTCAAACTTTTTGTCTAAAGTATTCCTGTACAGACAAAATTATCTCTCAGGATCCTAAAGTCTTATTATAATTTTCCAATTCACCTCCACTATACCATCACCTCCACTACTCTACCATCACATCCACTGATTTCGTTTGTTGTTTTCATTGGTTTACTTCTATCGATCACCACCGTTTACATACTTATCAACCATTTGAAGTAAGGATGCTTTATTGAATGTTTTGTGGTTGATTTAGGTGGTTTCTGGGATTTGGGAGTGTCATGTGGGTTTTTGATTTTTGTTGATAATGAGTTACGGAATGGGTTGTTCCGAAACTATTTTCCAGATCCGGATGATAGTTTTGGAACAACCCATACCATAACTCATTGTCAACCAAAAAAATAGTTGCAGAATGGGCTGTTCTGGAATTATTCGCTAGATCCGGATGACAGTTTCAGAACAATCCACTTTGCAACTGTTCTATGCTACTACCACTGGACCATCGATGCTCTACCGCTGCTCAACCACTGCTTCGTCGTCGATGACACACGTCACCAATGATACACCACCGCCGTTCAATGTCCCTACTCTCAGAGAACACAGTTGCAATGGACCTCACACACTTTTCTCTGTCACTGTTTCATTATTTTAACGCACATACAGGTAAAACTGTCTTTGTAAACATAACAATTTAGAATTTTTTGAAAAATTTGGAGGTGTCTAAACCTTAGGGCTGCAGGAAGAAGCAGTCTCATATTGGGCTAGTTGGACTTAAATATGCACTTCAGCATGAGTGGTCGTAATATGCTATCAAACATATTTTGTCAAACATATTTTGTTAATGTTTAATATTTATTTATACTGTTATGTGTATTGTTTTATTAAATAAAAGTAAGACTTACAAAATGTTATTTTTTTTATAGTGTTCAACTAATAATAAATGTGTTCAAAAGGTTGAATGTTATTAAAATTTCTCATCAAATCTATAACCGTATGAACTTGTGGGTCTAAATATTCTAAAGTGAGCACTATCTTTTGCCGATTGTAATTCGTATAGCTGATTTACGATCAATTTTACAATTTAAGAGAGGAAATAAACAAAGAAAAGAAAGATAAAATGCACGATGTGTTGCATATATAGTGAGAAAAAAAGGAGTTACGAAAAGTTTTGCCAAAATTTGCTGTAACTGTGGCATTTTTCTTTCACTAATGTGAGTATTGAATAATGATAGTTGCTTATATTCTACCTTCACAAACCTCCCAACTTTTAAATAACTCGTGATATGAAAATGATTTTTGCACAGTAAAAATGGGGCAGTATCTGTTTTTTTTTCTAGAATATTTTTAAAATGTTTATATTAAAAAGAGAGAAAAAAATTGCAAGAAATGAAGATATACAATATCAATTATTTGATATTTAAATATTGAAATGACTTCGAGTAGCACCTTCCACTACAACTTTTTATAACATATGCTAAGATGGGTGTTTACACTAAGAGGAAGAGAAATAAAGATAAAATAATAAAAACTTAGGATTTGAGCAACCTACAAATTAGTTATTACTGTATTTGAGCTGAAATTTCTTTCTTTAATATCTTATCTCATGTGACAAATTAATTTGTATTATGAATGGTTAGATAGGAATACATACGAGACAACGATTAATAATATTTTGAATTTATGAAACATCAATATTTATTTAGGTATATATATATATATATATTAGAAATGAAGTATAAGAGCATACAATTTATATACAAAAATCAGATATAGTTATAAGATTCTGATATATTACAAAAAATTAGATACAGTTGAAAGATTATGATATAATAAAATTTATATATAAAATTAGATATAGGTATAAGATTATGAGAAACTTAAAAGATAAGTTGAAAGACCAGTTAAAATACACATCGATAATTGTTTAAAAGGATTCTAAAATATCAATAAATTTGAAGCAAATGTTATAATAGTTTTGGAGTCATTGTTCTCATTATATTATTATTGGATAGATTCTTGAATTTTGAGTTTTACTCTTTAGTTTGTCTAAATCTCTAACTAATCATAAAGTTAATGTCCATCTTTAGAAGTGTTATTTTACCTTTTACAAAAAGCTAGTTAACTTAAATCCTACAATGATAATGACTTCTTATTCAATGGATCTCATGGATTTGTGCATTTGTGACAGAGAAATACTTTTATAAACAATCCTTTGAGAAAAAGCTCGAATTTTGGAACAAGCATTTAGGTAATTAACCTATTTAATAATTGTTAAAGCAGTTTCCTAATTTCTGGCACTAGATTCTCCAAGACCCTTCACAAACAAAAAGCTACGAATTTGTAAGACTATATAACTAATTAATAAAACAAATCGTTCTTTACTTCTTGGGTAATTAAGCATGCATGCTTCATGTTTTGTTCTACACGTCTCGTCTCTTATCTAACAAGCCGTCTTAAAATAAAGTGCAGTACCCTCATAAACAAATACTTTATATCTGCCATGAATTTCCATAAGCATAATTGCATAAACATGAATCACGTGTAAGAAGATACAAACATGATAAGTTGAATCTATGTTAAAAAACGTACATAATTTTACACTGTCTTTGCCATTATCATACAGACAAGTTAACATTGTTGAATGGAGTGTTTAGGGTAAATGGTGCCAAAAAAATATTCCCCTAGTTCACCCTCTCTTGGCAATTAGTTGAAGTTGTCCCTAGCTGATTTGAGGAACAATGTGAAAAGGGGTGTGAAGATTAAGTCCAAAGTATTGGAAAGGAAAGCCTCTGAATGTTGTTAGGGTTTGTTGATAAGTGTTGGTGGTAATAAGACAAGTTACGAAAGAAAGAGGAAGGTAGGGAGCCAAAAAAAAGTTGTTACTGGTTATGTCATTCTTGTTAAAGTTCCACGTACAAGAAGATATCAGTTTATGCTATTCATTCATGATCATGCTCTTTTTTCTCTACCTTTTTACTGTGGTTGGAAGTGCATAGAAACACACTTTGTCTAAAGAAAGGAAGTTTTGCCACATGAAAAGATGGCCATTAATTCCCTATTGCTTTTGTAAAGACTCCTGCCTTGTACTCAAGTACAGCACAAGCAGCAGCTTATCAGGAAAAAGAATAAAAGAAAGATTTTTATTTTCTTATTTATCAATACTGTGTGGTATTTACTTCATTCACGATGACTACTTGTTGAATAATTTGACTAACTATATTCAATGAAATCTTTATTTTTAATCATCTTTTTATTCACAACTCAAAAGATCTAATCTAATAATTAGACCATTCAAAGTTCTTTATTTAATGTTGATGAACCACATCCAATAAGATAGTTGACAAAGTTCGATATAAGAATACATGATTTTATATCATTGTTCAGTAAGTCGACCTTAAAGTGTGATTAACTTCTATCTTGCATTAGCTAAAAGGTTGTTGTTCTATATGTAAATTTTATGAAGTCTTGCATAAATATATTGAGCAGACGTTATTAGTGTTGACTTAATGGACGTAAACTAAATGATTATTATTTAATAATTTAATTATAGTGTTAGTCAGGCTAACGTTATAAAAAGAATTTTAAAAAAAGTTGAATTTTGAGTCGATCAAGCTGATATTAAGTGGATGTAGAAAAAATTGGTAGTGTCTGGGTGATGAACAAAAATAGTGGTGTTCATTTTAATAACTATTCCAATTTATTTGTAAATTTGAAACCTGCCTATATAATTATAATTCCAGATCCAATGTAATTCTAAATCCAAATTTAATATCAATTTCAATTGTAATTACGTATCCAAATCCATTATAAATGGTAATTCCAAATTCAATTATAACACCAACCAATAAATTGGTTCTAAATATAAAAATGTTGTTTCAATTTTAATACAAATGTTCTATATTTGAATTTGAAATGAAATATTGTGTATTGAAATGAAATTTGGCGAATGTTGACGATTTCATAGGTTATTGAACTTCACAACTGTTTAGAAATTCCAAATTGAGCATTATTAGTTATTTTTGAAAATGGTTTTCTAGTTTAAATATGTATTTTAAGCTTGTTAGAATGGTTGAATTGACTAAAATGATGTGGATTGGTATTTCTATCAATTTAGAATATTAGTTTTGGTTGATCAATGTAATATACTATTTTTGCATTACATGTAAATATTGATAAATCATAACTAGTTTGAATGGATACAATTCCTAGCACAAAAATAGTCTCTCTATAGTGTTTAAAACATGTTACTAGGATTATAAATGATAAAAACTTATTTATGTATCAAATTTGAATATGTTATATGTTAAACATTTTGAAATGTTAAAAGTTTAATGTGTCATGTCATCAAATACAGTTAATTAGTTTTTGATGGTTTCCAAAGCAGTTAATCAATTTTTGGAAGTTTTAAACCATTTCTTAAAGGTTTGAATTTTTTTTTTTATATTTCATATACAAACAACTCAAGAATAAAATAATTAGAAAAACTTGTATAACTGTTTTCACTAGTGCAAGTGCAAATAGAAAACTTCATTGTATCCTGAAGAAAATTGTTGACTCATGTAGTATATATAGGACAAATATTTCTTTAGAAAAGTGATATTTATTACACGTTTTGAAGTCATCATTATCCTCTTGAATTAACAATATAAAGAAATATTATATGATGGCTTCAACCAAGGATATGGCTACTAACATCGTCAAATTGGATCGTTTTGATGGGGAACACTTCCTGAGATGGCAGAAACGAGTTCATTTTCTACAGACTTTGCTTCATTTGGTGTATGTTATAAACACACCAAGTTCAGATGAATCTAAAAATGAAACCATTAATCAACTAAGGAGGAGGCAGAAGTGAGAAATTGATGACTACACATGTAAGAGACATATTTTGAATGCAATGAATGACTCATTGTTTGACCTATACTATAGTGTGAAGTTTGCCAAGGAGTTGTGGGAAAAAATGAAAATGAGGTACATGAAAGAAGATGCAACCAGTAAGAAATTTCTTGTTTCACATTTCAATATATATTTTTTTTAAATGGTTGATGAAAGGCCTGTGATGGAACAATTTCGTGAACTAGAAATGATCCTTAATCATTTTACTCTAGATCGAGACACAGTTGTGCTAGAGAATTATAATCAATGGAGTTATTATAATTGATCATGTAAAATCTAGTCAAAACTTGGCAAATCCTTTCACTGAAGGATTACCAAGAGACTTGGTGAATAAAACATCAAGGGGAATGAGATTCAAACTCATGATTGAAAATCATCAATGATGGAAACTCAACTCATGTTTGACATTACGCTAAGTCTTGAGTTCAATGTAGTCAAAGTACGTCGTCAGACTGATTGTAAACACTACAATTAATTATCATCCAAAGGCTCTTAGTGCTTTGTATTCGCTTGTCAAATGAGGAGGTTGAGTTAATCTCTTAATGATTTTCTAAAAGTGTTGAAATTGTGGGGGTATAGAATGAAGACCACCTATGTGAATGTGAAGTGTGACCGCTTCATGGAGTTAAAATATTCATGAAAGATACGAGATACAAGGGCCATGTTGAATGTGTCAGATATTCTAAAATAAGATTTTGATGTAAGTTGTATGAGTGAATTGTTTATGCTACATATCAAATAGAATTTTGGTTAAAAGATTTTCTACCATGTAATTCTGATATGATGTAGTGAACTTTTTACTATTTAATGGTTCAAATTGCAAGATACCATTATTTACGCATATAATGTTTGAGTTGTTCTTGGATTATTGATATGCACTTAACATGTTAAAAATGGTAGGGGATTTTTAAACATTTTTAAATGTTAAAAGTCTTACGTGTCATGTCATCAAATACGATTAATTAGTTTTTGATGATGGTTTCCAAAGCAGTTAATCAGTCTTTTTTGGAAGTTTTAAATCGTTTCTTATAGGTTTGAATGTTTTGTTTATATATTTCATATACGAACAACTCAAGAATAATCAGAAAAACTTGTATACTATTTTCACTATTGCAATTACAAACTGGTGAGTTCCACTTATTTCACAACTCGACTTATTTTAGAGCTCGACCATCTAGTCTTGGGTTTTGGAGCTCAGCCTTTTGGAGATCGGCTTAGGTGACTTCAGCTTTGGAGCTTGACAATCTCTTGTTTGTCTCGAGAGGTCGGGTTTGGAGCTCGACCATTTAGAGTGATCATACAGCTTGGTCGTAGTGATTTTTTCTTTGGGTATTGGAGGTATTATCAAGCAAAAGGCTTGTAGTAGGATTATTTTGTAATAGGATTGGAACACTCCTAAAGTGCTCATATTATTTTATTCTTCATTGTTCAAACAAAAAAGTGCAAACAAGAAACTTCATCGTATCTAGAAACAAATTTGTTGTCTCATGCAATGTAGAAGACAAATATTTCTTTAAAAAAATAACATTTGTTACATGTTTTGAAGTCATCATTATCTTCTTAAATTCACCTTATATTTTTTATTGATGGAGTTCTTGATGAAGCCAAAACTCCTCACTCAAACAATAT
>Ga0099824_1003461_pt1 | contig 23046 bp, 9 predicted proteins | sample SiratrowhiteBW_FD_76837 | JGI IMG/M metagenome (GOLD analysis project Ga0099824, IMG submission 76837) | Root nodule microbial communities of legume samples collected from California, USA - Siratro white BW | ecosystem: Host-associated > Plants > Roots > Nodule | place: USA: California... | reverse complement strand
GGCCAACGTCACCTAGGTGACGAAATTTTGAGATAAAGAGCACATTGCAATTATCTTAAATTGAATTGCATTTGTACTTGATTCCAGATTTTATCTTTGAAATGTGTAAGGTGCACTGTATGCATGATAAATTTGCACCATTTATCCACGTGCCTAAGGTAAGAATAATATATAATAATGATATTATAATAATGTATATCATAATATAATAAATTTTCCTTCCACCATACGTGCATAATATAATAATAATAATAATAATAATAATAATAATAAGATAATAATAATAATAATATAACATAATAATAATAATAATAGTAAGAATAGAATAGTAATAATTTAATAATAATAATAATATAACACACTAATAATAAATGGTAATAATAAGTGATAATAAAAATTTAAGGATGTTACAATAATGATAATGACAATAATAGTAATAATAAGTAATAATAAAACTTTAAGGATGTTACACTGATTATATGTCACCTGATAAATATAAATAAATAAATAAATAAAGGATATGTTCATATAGCATGTTGATATATTTAAATTTTTAATTACAATGAATTCAGATATATTATTAATAAATAAAAATAATTCTGTATATAATACAAACATTCAATTATATTCCAAATTACATGTAATTATTTTATTCAAGTTTTTTCTCAATTAATATATTAACTTTCTGCCTTATTTACTTTTTTTTTTTTAATAGGTGTAAAAATGGATGTTTTAACATACATTCACCTTAATTCTGAAAAAAAAAAAAACACCTTTAAAAAACTCTCTTTTACTAACACGTGAAACCAGTAATCCTGTAATAAATAAAGCTTAAAGAACATAATAGAAGTTTTTAACAGGAAGACATAATTTTTAAATTAAGATAGACATAAGAAAAACATATTATTAAAAATAAGACAAGTGTCTCTTTAATATTATGATACTTTAAATAAAAAATTAGTTAAAAAATTATCAAGAACTCAATTCTATTTTTCAAGAGAATAATATTAAAATTTAATTTATCCAAAAATAAATGTATTGTCAATTTATTATAATATTCACATTTAAAAATTAAATTAATTTAAATTTTCAAAATAATTTTAAGAATAAATAAAGAATTAAATATTTAAATAGAAAAAGGTCATGAGATAGGGAAAATTCTAAAATAAATCCATCACTAATTTAATCCTTGACATTATAATTGTGCTTTTTTAAAATGAAAGAGAATTGATTTAGCTCTATAGATAAAGATTGAAATCTGCAAAAATAAATTAATCGAACAGACTGATTTAAACTTAATTATAAAAATGAAACTATTTTGAAAAAAAAAAGAATTTTTCTATCGACATAGTCTAATTAATTGAAGAGTTTTTAGGACAATTAATTTATATTCAAATAAGATCATATTTTTATTTAATGTATTTTTTAAATACACGTAGGTCATTAAAAAAGTATGCATATAAATAAATTTTCAGCTCAACTTTCAAGTAAATTTCAATAAATTATTTTAGAAGGAAAATCAAATCATATATGAATTGTAATTAGTCCAAAAAATTGAACTGCTTGAAAAAATAGCAGCGGAACTCATTTAAAAAAAAAATCAATTAATCAAATACTTTGTTTAGTAAAGTGATTTAATTTGATTATGTTAGTTTCATTTTATCATAAGAACTGTGCATAACCTAGCCCAATGTGGCCTTTGTGTTGGCCCTGGTCAACAACTATTTTCTTCTTCTCTGGCCAATTCGGCGCCATCACCAACAAATTCTTAGTGACTCTCAGCACTCACCGGTGGACACGAACGCCGCAACACGGCGTCGCTTAACCACCCATCCATGGCTTTTATCAAATCATGCGCACGCTTGCGCCACTCCCATTCACCGCTCCTACCCCGCACTTTCAACAAACACTGTTCTTCAGCTTCGCTTCCCGAACCTCTTCTCCAACCCGATCCAAACGACACATCCCAAACTCCAAACCTATCCCCCGAGGAAACCACCTTAGCCGACAAACTCCACGCCGCCATCAAAGATCACCACCGCAGAAACCCCACACCAAACCCTAACGCCGCTGCCCCCGCTCCCAACCTCAGCATCCCCGACCTCTCCCTCAACTTCTCCGCGCTCTCCGCCGCTCAAAAACCCTCCCCCGCCGTCGCCCGCCGCGTCATCGAGAAATGCGGCGCCGTCCGCCACGGCATCCCCTTCCTCCAATCCCTCGCGTTCTTCAACTGGGCCACCTCGCTCGACGGATTCCCCCCCTCGCCGGAGCCCTACGACGAGATGCTCGACCTCGCCGGAAAGCTGAGACATTTCGACCTCGCGTGGCACGTCATCGACCTCATGAAGACTCGCGGCGTCGAAATCAGCGTCCACACGTTCGCCGCCCTCGTCCGCCGCTACGTGAGGGCGGGATTACCGGCGGAGGCGGTGCACGCTTTTAACCGTATGGAGGACTACGGCTGCACCCCCGATAAGGTTGCGTTTTCAATTGTGATTAGTAGCTTGTGTAAAAAAAGAAGGGCAAACGAAGCTCAATCGTTTTTTGAGAGTCTCAAGCATAAATTTGAACCTGATGTTTTAGTTTACACGAGTTTAGTTTATGGGTGGTGTCGTGCTGGTAACATAAACAAGGCTGAAGAGGTGTTTAGTGATATGAAGATGGCTGGGATTAAGCCTAATGTTTATACTTACAGCGCTGTGATTGATTCGTTGTGCCGATGCGGGCAAATCACGCGTGCTCATGATGTTTTCGCCGAGATGATTGATGAAGGGTGTGCTCCTAATGCTGTTACTTTCAATAGTTTGATGCGGGTTCATGTGAAGGCTGGGAGGACTGAGAAGGTATTGCAGGTTTACAATCAGATGAAGAGGCTTGGTTGTCCTGCAGATACCATTAGCTACAATTTCATCATTGAGAGTCATTGTAGGGATGAGAATCTCGATGAGGCTGTGAAGATTCTGAATTTGATGGTGAAGAAAGGGGTTGCTCCAAATGCCTCCACTTTCAATTGTGTTTTTGGGTGCATAGCTAAGTTGCATGATGTGAATGGTGCGCACAGGATGTATGCTAGAATGAAGGAGCTGAAGGGCCAGCCCAATACGTTGACTTATAATATATTGATGAGGATGTTTGCTGAGTCGAGATCTACCGATATGGTTCTGAAAATGAAGAGGGAAATGGATGAGAATCAGGTTGAACCGAATGTTAACACCTACCGGATTTTGATTTCGATGTTTTGTGAAATGAAGCACTGGAACAATGCTTACAAGTTAGTGAAGGAAATGGTTGAAGAAAAAAGCCTGAGACCGAATCTGGCCGTTTATGAAACGGTTCTGGAGCTGCTCAGAAACGCTGGACAGTTGAAAAAGCATGAAGAGTTGGTGGAAAAGATGGTTGCGAGGGGATTCGTCACTCGCCCTTTGTAGAAGTTGCTTCGTCCTTAACATTTTTTAGGTGAGTATTTAAGCATCCAACTAGGAACACAAAAGTTGATATTTGTTTATTAATTGCTACAACTGAGACACAACACAACGAGGGTTTTTCCATTTACCCCAAAAAATGTGTGCCTTGTTCTTTTAGTTTAGGTGCTCTAGTCTCTATTGCTATTTTATGTATCCTAGTGTAGATCTTGGAACGTGATGGCCATGATTTTGTGGCCGAAATTTAGGTGTTCATGAGGGAAATGGCACATATGTGATTTGAAGCATTTTGTTGAGCCTAACTGATAAATGCTGTTCTTGTGGCTGTGATGGGAACTCAATTGAGTACTTGTTCTGTTCGTGTGATGCGAACCAGCCCCACAATCCTTGTAACTGGTCGTCATGTTTTTATCAGATTGGTAAACTCATTTTCACATTCTTCGGTAGCTAACTGCAGAACTGTTTTGATTAAGCTGCACATAGACCCTATGCTGCCGCATAGGTGGTCAATGTTAGGATTGGGTTATGTTAGGTTTCACGAAATTCATTACCCAATCGGATTAGTATTCATTTTCTCTGAACGGAATCAACCTGATCAATAGAGGATTGGTTTAACGTGAATTAAAAAAAAAAAACTTATTTTATAAATTAAAAAATATTTTTCCTCTTTACCAGTTTATTTTGGTTAACTTTTTAATATCTTATATGCATATTAACTAAATGACGCGTTTGGGTAAATTAAATCAAATCTTAAATTGAAAAAAAAAAGTGAAGAAGAGGTAGTAAGCATTGTTATGAAGATAATCGAAATTCATTGGGTAAGTTACAATCTTGATTTTTAAGACGTTACCGTTTGAGTTTGACACTATGAAAGCAATTCGTTTCTAAGAATGTTCTTACAAATCAATATTTATTTTTTTTAACAAAAATAAAAATTGATTCCATATTACAAATCAATAATTATTCTCTCAACAAAAACAAAAAGTAAGAAAAAATAGTTTACTTCTGAAGTAAAAAGTAGATAGAGTTTTTAAACATGAAAATCTAATATTTGAAAAAAGTAGTTTAAGAATCTATGAATAAGTTTTGTATTAAAGATTCGTAAAAAAATGTTTGTGAAAGGTTAGGAAAGAAAGGAAAATAATATTTAATATGTGATGTTTTTTTTTAATTTTTAATATTTTGTGAAATATCTACAACTAATAAATTAGAAATACATTATATAATAGTTGGGTTTGGGTGGATTTATGGATTCAATATTCAAAATTTAATATTCAATTCAATGAATTATGGTTTGATTGAATTGACTTTTATTTAAATAATATAAAAATTTTCAAACCATTTGGATTCATGAATACTTGTCTCGGAGAAGTAAAAAAAGGGATACTCGTACCTCATAACTGTTAGTTTTCTTACTATTATAAAGGTTCAATTTTGATGACGCTGACAATTTGATACCTTAATGAAAAATAGTTATAGAGCATTGTATTCAATTGCAAAAGTCAGAAGTATCTATGCTAATGTGACTTTTTACTGTAGTGTCACGTCATTCGTTGAATTTTAGATGTTGATAAATTGGTTTAAACCCCACAAAAATGAAACCAAATTTGAAAAATAAAACATTACAGAATTAGATTCGAATTTCAACGATAATACGAGAGGTAAAACCACAATTAGGACTATTAAAACTTATATTTCATAGTTTTTATGACATTCTGCAAAGATTAAATATGTTCTGCATTCATTCAAACATAAAAGTTCTGTTTCTGGCATCTATAATTTTTTTTTTCAGTTTTATGATGTACTGAAAATTTGCCATCAAATTGTTTTGGTTCTTGACGAGATGACAAAGACTAAAAAATAAATTGTTATATTATTATAATATGAATGCATGAACTAAAAAAATAATGTATTTACATGAATTAAAAAAATCTATTTTATATGAACATGAAAAACATAATCATTACATTTATAAGAACCTAAAACATGTGGACAGTCCTCATTGGAAGCTGTAGAATCGTCATGCTCACAAAAACGGAACCTATTGATTGAATAATAAATCGCAATTTATCCACCAAAGTTACATATTAGAAGTGATTTTTTACTATTAGAGCTTGCGAGTTAACAAAACCATGCAGTTCTCAAATTGGATAGCGAATTTTGTGTGGTAGGTAATGCATCAATCTTTGCCAGATCATTTTGAGAAGTTTTGACTTCCCTGTCAACGTTTGCCGTCAAAAACAATCAACGGCGCGTAACTCTTTATGACTTAGAAATTCGTCATATGGCAATCAAATAATATTTTTTACACACTTTTTTTTCTTCCAAAATATTAATAGAGTGTAGAGTTCCACGATAAAAAAAAAACGTGGAAACCCATCACTCGCACGTGTTGATTTACGTGGATGTGCACGTGCTCAATTAGCTGTTTCATCATTGTATATAGTTCAATAATGAATTTGACGACAGAACATTAGAGTTCAGTGTTGTGACGCAGCAACGGCCACATGCCAGAATGAGAAATGCTCAATTATTGACATGTAAACACACTCGAAAATAAGTAGAATCAAACAATAGGACAAGGACAAGACATTTTTCTTTTTATAAAAGCATAAGCATACTCTAAAATACACGACAAAGTGAACTATAAATTTATTGAGTTAAAAAAGTTCAACAGAAAATTCTAAATAAATAAAGTCAGAAAGTTTAGTTTCTCACTTTAAAATAGTAAAATTAATTACAAATCACCCTTTAAACAGTATCATTCATTTCTTTTAAAATAATAAAAATTCCTTCATTGTTCCTACCTGTGAGCCTTGGCTTAAATGTTTATATTTGTGGGTTTGAAAGTTATGCAACGGCCATTTTTAGTATAGTTCAAGTGACAATAAACTCGATCTATACGAAAAAAGGTTTTGATTGAAGCTTGTAAATTTATCAAAAATAAAGGAGAGAGTTTTGTTTCTTTAAACAAGTTCACCTTGCATTAAAAAACGAGTTTAGGTAAAACAACTTGAATTAATTAATCGGGACTAAAGATATCAAAATTTATCAGAAAAAGAGAGATGACACAGTTTAATTTGTTTGTTTTAATTTGACAAAGTAAAATTCAAGGTTAAGTAAAAAAAAAATAGAGTAATTATTTCATACCAAATTAATACTTATAAAACACCCAATGAACAATCTAATTAACGCAGTCCAAAGAAAAGAAAAGAATCTTTTCCGAGGAAAATATCTTTCTATTTTAACACTTATTATTATTATTATTATTATTATTATTATTTTATTGTTTTATTATTAATCTATTTATTTCATTATTATTCAAAAAAAAAATCCATTATAATAATATATTTGTGTGTGTATATAATACACCAAAAAACTTGTTAACCTTAATTGAAGATTTTCAAAGCGTTTCAAACATCGACAACTGATCATTAAAAATTCTGATGTGAAACTTTCTGGTATAATCCACGTTTATGTAGTGACTCGAGTTGTCTTATTTTACAAAAACTTGGTCTTCTTTAATTTAAAATTTCAAAAACCACATGCTCCGTTCAATGATTTAGGTCAAAACTTAACAAGTCATAAATGGACCACATCAAGGGCGCAAAAGACACAAAAAAAAATATTATAGATATAAGTATATTTTAAAAAATATAATAAAATAATATACTATTAAAAAGAATAAGTGAAAAAGATGCTCCTATATTTATTGTATTTCTCGTTCCTTATTTCTTCAAAAATAAAGATTACAGTAACTCTATCTGTTAGACGAAGAAAATGACACTAAATCAGCTGCAAGTTGTTTCACTATACCTACTTGGTGACCCCAAGAATGTCCACATGCCACCGCACCTTTTTTATAACAAGGGTTGAATAATTTTGGTTACTCGTTCTACGATTAGATATGTTATTTTATCAGGTTGATTTAAATGATTGACATCATATTTTGAAAGTTAATTAAATACTTACATATATTTTTAGTCATCTATTCCAAGATATTTTATTGGTCTTCTAATAAAACAATTTTTTTTATTTTTTTATTTTTTACGCAAAATGTTATTTTTAGTCCATAATATTAAACAATATTGGTGACATTTCAGTTAACATGCATTGATATAAACCTTTCTCACTTTAATTGTAAGTTCAATACCAGCCAAAATCTTTTTATTAAAATCAAACATTTTGTAACCATCAATAACACAAGCCTATTTCTAGGAATTAAAAATAATATTTTGCAAAATTTAATTCCTATAAAATAAAAATTTTAATTGAAAAAATTATCCGCAGTTTGGAGTTATAAAAATATACTTAACCTAAAATATAATATATCTCGTAATTTAATAATAGTAATAATAAATTGTAGTTATGTTACTTACGCTGATTAGCCGAAGCAAACAGCTGTGTTTTATTTGCCGAGTCACATTACTGGTTTTCTTTGACCAAACCCTTTCGCAATTACCCACCTTTCTTGACACAATCAATCATTAATAAACTAATAAAAAAAGACACAAACAAGTTCCAACGTTATCCTTCGTCAACAATCCAAGGTATATATAAGTAGAATCCATCGGTTTAAAACAGAACACAGAATACCAAATACCAAAATCCAACAACACCTTAAGCTTCTGCTGATCTTTCACAAATTATGGTTATGGAGAAACAGCTAAAACTCAGGAACAAAATCTTGAAGGCACTACCAAAAGCAGTTGCAGCAGTCACCATGACATTTCAAAACCCTCCCTTCAGCCCAGGAAGGGACCATAAATCAAAATCTATCGTCCCCATGATACCCCATGAAGCTAGAAGAAAGACCCACATCGATGGAATTTATTCTCAGGAACCCACTTCACCGAAAATCTCGTGCATGGGACAGATCAAGCACAAGAAGAAACAGATAAAGCAAGCCAAGAAGACTAAGAGCATGAACAGGCGAAAAGAAGCCAAGAACGTTGCTTGCAACAAATCATCGTCTGCTTCGAGAGACCCAGAGGTAAAGAAGCACGCTTCAAAGTTTCAGAAGATGATATTATTCAACTCGGCGAAGCCAAAATCTGAGGGAAGGAAATCCAATGCTTCTGCTCCGGGAGATATCAGTAATAGGGATCATGGTCTTGGTGAGGCAGCACGTGCACCGCACGTGAGTCAGATGAGAAGGTTTTCGAGTGGACGTGACGCTCTTGCTGGTTTTGATTGGAGGGTGGCTCAGGTGGCGCCAGATGAAGAGGAAATTGATTACTATTCCGATGATTATAGAGTGGATAGTAGTGATGGTGAAGAAGAGGAAGAAGAGGTTTTGATCCCTTTTTCTGCACCCATTTTGGTTGGTGGTGGTGGAGTTGGTGTGCTTAATTTGAAGCCACGCAAAGAGATTAACCTGTGGAAGAGAAGAACCATGGCTCCACCTATGCCTCTTCAATTGCACGGGGCAAACTGATTCGTTTGCTCGTGACAACAATGTACGAAGATTGATTTGTTCTTTGTTTTGGTTTTGAAACACTTTTTGTGACGATAAATATTTAGTTACAGTCAAATAATGTAAAATTGCAAGAGGTTGTGGTAGACATGTATGTACTGTACAAATATATGGGATCAAAATTGTGATATTTACTCCAATCCAATCTAAAGTTTAGAGATAAAGAAGTTTTAACAGTAATTTCTGGATGCAAGTTTTAATGTTATGAAAATATCATTTTCCACTCATTTTTTTATAGACAAATATTTCACAATTCCTCTTAGTGATAAAATATTATATTTGTATGACGAAAATAAATTAAATAAAATTTTGAAATAAAGTAGTAATAATAATAATAATAATAATAGTAATATATATAGTTGTTGAATAATTGAATAAAATATAGAAGTGGCATCCTTGAAGTTAAGGTAATTGGGGTTTTATGCTTAAAGATGAAAAGAATATACTTTATTTATTCCTTCATCCTAAACACAATATTATAATTGTGTAGAAACAATAACTAATTAAAAAAATAATTAATAAATTAGATATGGAATGTATATAATTTTATTTGATTTTTTTAAAATAAATGCTTTTTTTTACAATATTTGTGAATATGAATTAATTGTTTGACCTTACTCTATATTTTTAACTTGTTAATTGATTTCATGAAGTATATTTTTTTAGTTTACTAGTATAGTTTATATTTACACATCGTAAATTTATTTTGTGTCTCAACTTTCTTATTGTTGACCTCAATTAGATAATAACCAATTTAACCTTTAATAAGTCATTCAATCTCGATTAAGACATTATTAATTTAATCTCACTTAGAATATTGTCGATTCAATCTAGATATAATCAATTGATATCAGTCAAACAATTGTTAACTTAACCTTAATTAACATGTTAACATATGGTCAACTCAATCTCAACCAATTCATTATTGACATTATACCAGTTAAAGCTTCCTAACCCAACCTTAATTGAAATAATTTTTTTTACTCAATCTTAATTGAAAATTTTTCAAAATTAGTGTTCAGACACTTATTAAATCTTAGTTAGTTTTTTTTTTTTTTATTGAGCTCTGTGAAGATATATTTCTATCAATCATCTTTTAGTTTATTTCAATCTAAAGTTCATCAAATAATTTTTTTTTTGTAGTTTTGACTAGAAGATTTTTCAACTCAATTTGAACTAGAATATTTTAAACTCGTCTCAAATTTAAAACATCATTCCTTTAGTCTTAACTAAAATATTTCTATTTTCTTAACGAATAAATATTCAGTTGGACTTCAACTAGAATTTTTAACTTATTTTTTTCAAATTAGTTTATATTTTAAAATTAGTTTTGAAATTGATTTACAGTTTAAAACCAAACTGGATTTGATAAAAAAATATTTTAAAACCAAATTTAAACTATTTTTTTAAATTGAAAACATTTTTGTCCAACTAAATATCGAACCATTTAATCCGATTTTATGTCCTCCCCTCGGCAACATAAATACCCCATAGTTGAACGACCAGTTAGCTAAACTTGCCACGGGCCAACAATCAGAATTTCAGGCGAAAACCTGTAGCTAGGCTAAGCCCGTTACTAGTTTCTTTTTGCATTACCATATTTCCCTTCTGCACCTCTATAGGCATGAAAATTCCTTTTTCTTCCTCTAGTTTATAATAAAAAATGAATTCCGAATCATATAATCTAAAAGTTATTTTAATTTTAAATTCCACGACATAAAATTAATTTTTTACATGAAAAATTTTTCAAATCACAATGTTTTGAAGTCATTTTTCATAAAAAAATTATGGATTATATAATTTAGAAGTGTCCCAACACTATCCAAATTTCTAAATTTAAAAAAGATTAATGTAGAAGATTGAAATTAACATAAATACCTAATTTAAACTTTACATAATGAGTTTTAAATTATGCTTAAATTATAAAATGATTCATTTAAATATTCTAGTTTCAATCTCATTTAAACATAAATATTTAAACCGAGTGAGATAATAAAAACTCGTAATAAGAATTGTTTTTATTAAAACTGTATATGATTGCAAATTGTGATATTTTTATCATGTTGCCCGAATAATTTGAGTAACACAATTATTTACGTACAAAAATATAAATTATATGTATTTTTTCCATCATGATACCTGAATGTTTGAGTAAACAACTCACACGAACCTAAAACAATTAAAAAAACTTATGCATTCGCTATATTTTTTATTAAAGATATTCAAGCTGGTTTATATCAAATGCTAAATTCTAAAACTATTAAATTATATTGTGTCCCAAAAGAATGTTAAAGAATCTTCTCTGAATATAGGTTAACACATATACAAATTCCACGTGTATAAATTGAAATGTAAATATAATTAATTAAATGATTTCCCATTTTTTATTTCTATAAAATAAATAATTAATAATTTTTTAAAATTTTATTTTCTGTTAAATTTTTCTATATAAAAGCATATTTTATTATGAACATGTCATATTCTTTTAACAAAATTATCTTTCAAAAATTTGCCATCAAAACAATTATTAATTACTAATAATAATTATTTTAAAACTAATTACTAATAAACAGTTATTTAATACTAGAAAAATAAGAGATAAAAGAATAGAGAAATAAAAGAATACAAATTTTAACTACAAACTGATGCCACTCAATTTGTGCCAGTATTAAAAGAAATTTGAAGTACCGGTATGACCAGCGCTCGACACCGCTGATAAGGCGTCCGACGTAATTGAAATCCTAGAATGACATAAGTGTACTAAAATGATGTTTATATTATATGTTTATCGAATACAAGTAGTATTTTAATTGCTTAATATCAATATTATATTTAAAAAAATCTAAAGTAATATCTATACAAATTTCTTGTACATAACTACTTACTATACAAGTTAACTGTTAATACAACAAGTTTCAAATTGAAATCGTAACGATTTTTAAATATTTTTGCTTCTGCATCGCATATGTATATGCAATGTACATAGTATAATTATTATAATTCACAAACAAATATATATAAATTCAATGATTATATTAAGACTTCACTTATAGCTATAATTTATAAAATCCATATATCTTTTACTAGATTTTCATTTATTTCAAACATCAATATCATTTTGAATCATTTAAAGCACAAATGGATCTATAATTTATATGGCACATAAATTTATCATCTTTTCAAAAACTCATATTAAGTTAATTACCGTCAGATATTAATATCTAATTCAATATTTAAAATTATCAATAAATTTAAGAGAAATCTTAACATCTAATATCCACTTACTATTAACTATTTTTATATATATGAATTCTCTTATTTTTATTAAAACATAAATATTAATACTTAGTAAACAATCAAACAATAATTTATATGTTATCCCAAATACATAACTTTAATTCCAAACACATTTTATTATTCATATTAATACTTACCATTGAATTCAATTCACAATAGGCTATCCACACAACTTTTAAGATCTTTTATATTATCAAAGCATATACTTACCTACTAAATTATCATATTCTACTGTATCAACAAAGATTACAAAACATATAAAATTTACTATTTCATGAAAGTACGTTAAATTTCATCAAATAATCTTCCTGAATTTTATAACATGTATGATGCATCATGTGCTGCGAGTTTTTAATGTTCCTCCTGACTTTGTTTGTATTCATCTGCCAGCAGTTTTTTGCTGTTTTGTTTGTTCGGTAGTTTCTTAACGTGTACCATTTGAATTAACTAAATCTGGATTCTTTAAATATGCAATTGTAGGTCCCATAACACTACTAGCTAAAATCTCCATTTTATTATTTGATTATATTTGGAAAGATAACATCTTCATCAAAAGGAAGATAAAGACTTCATAACAAAGTATAAAAGTACTTTTCGCCCAAAAATTTTAAGCATTACTTTAAAATACTTTCATAAAATCATTCACCATCTATAGCCCAAGTTTTCAAACTTGGAAGGTGGATTGCGATATTTTCGTGGTGTAAATGACGCATGAATCATGATCATATTGCTCATACCCGTGCCTCTACTTTCCATGGAGAGAAAAGGAACCTAAAATCTTCCACAAAGTAAAAGATCCTTTCCACAGAAAGTGGTATATGGTTTTTTTTTTCAGAGATCCAGATCCTTTCCACACACACAGAAAGAGCACCTTAATTTTCCAAATTGATGCTTTGATGTAAATGCTACCTGTGTAATAAACAGACCTTTTTCACTTAATGGGTTTAGTGGTTTGCACATGCCCCTGTCTGAATTCCATTAGGTGATAGATGAGAAATTTAATTTCGGTTTAACAATGAATTTAACCAAAACTATCTTCATGTTAAATTCGCGTTTTCTATTTAAAACCATTCATAATGGATAATAGAGGCTTGATATCACATAAATTTAAAAATTTTATATTAAAAATACTTAATATTAAGATTACGTCACTTTATATAACAAATTATATTAGGATTATGTGACTGCTTAATTCAACTTCATATATTCATTGAATTACACATTAATACTTAAAATATATATTTTTTATTAATATCTTCCCTCTCTGACGTATTTCTTTTTAAATAAATACTAACAACGATGTTTAAATAAATAATTTCTTGTCATATATTTTAATTTTATTAAATAAAATTAAACAATACTCATAAGTAATTCTCTCACTAATATAATCTTTTAAGGTACACTTAGTACACATAATCAAAGATAGTGACTTAAAACTTATGAACATGCAATCCCGTTAACTTTTAAGACCATCTAAAGTCAGTTTTAATGAGTAATATCGGCCTTCAACATCAACGATCGCCAAATTGATCACGAAAAAAAACCCGAAATATATATATATATATATATATATATATATTTAAAGATTTTTTATTTAAGTTAAAATCCTATCGCTCAAGCGATGATGTTTTTATTACTCGCGATTTTATTACTCGCGACATTGTCGTTCAAACCAAAAAAATAACAAAAATAAAACTCTTTATTCGAGTTAAATTTAGCTTAAAAAAAAATCTCACTCATATATTTTTTATAATGAAGTTATAAAGTGTTTTGGAATTGAGTAATATTATGTATATATACATATAAGTAGATGAAAAAGTGTAAATATGTTATTTGATAAATGATGAATATTATGATTAATTGTTTAATTGATAGTTTAATATTGATATTGTGAGATGTATATGGTGTTGTATGTAGGATGCGTATACATTTAAGGTATTGAGAATATTGTCAAGTATATGCTTAGATTCATATGATATGTGATTGTATTATATATATAGTATTGTATTTTGCATCTAGATATAGTTTTGTATTGCACTAGTGTACGGTGAGAAATATATAGGATGATATTTGTACTATCAAGCATAAAAGTTGGATTATTTGATAACACACTCATCGCTTTTACATCAAGTACATGATACCCTATTGTTAGGTATCTAAGTGTGAGTCTAACTCTCACATTGAGTAGAAATGATAAAGTTGAGTAACATATAAGAAAGAAGACTCGTAAACCCAATGCCTTAAAGGTTTTGAGTTGAAGTTGGTGTCATTCTCTTATATAGGTTAGACTTTATTCTCATCCTTGTTTAGCAATGTGTCCCATTTAAGTTTGTAAATAGAGTTGACAAATAGAATGCTCGGTCCCTTATGAGAGATTTTTCCTTTATATAAATGAAATAGTTCAATGAGAGGAGAAAAAAAATTTTCTTAGAAAGTATACAATAAAATACAAAAACAAAACTCATTAAAGAAAGAAATATTTTTGACTTCATTAATTGTCTAATCACATAAACCAAAACATGAAATACTAAGAAACAAAAAGAAATTATTATGTCAATGTTTCTTATAACATATATGCAAAAAAATAACCACTTTAATGTAACGAAGTAAGGAATTGAAATTGGATTTTATCAATGATACATCAATTTGGTATTACTCTTTGATTGAACATTGTTATTATTACGAGTCTTTCAGAAAATATCAAGTATAATAAATTATTTTTAATCACTAAGATACGTTTAAGGATTATTATATTCTTACATAAAATATATTTAAATGTATTTTAAGAATTATATGATTTTCTATGAGATAAATATATTTTGATCGAACTTTTATGTCCATATTGTATGAATGGTATTAAAGTTTATTATTATTATTATTATTATTATTATATTAGTTTGCAAGAAACATTATAGATGGTAATTATAAAGGAGATGATATAAAGATCCAGAAATTTATATTGTTTTGGACAAAATTGGTTTCAATGTATTGGTATACGATGACATTAGAGAATATATATATATATATATATACACTAGAATTTTAGTAGGATTTACATAAATTATTATATTTAAAATTTTAAAATAATAATGTAATTATTATATAACTTTTAATTATATATACTATGTCTTAAAATTGTAGTTGTATATTCCTTATGTGATGGAATTATATAGATAATCAATTATTTAAGTTTACAAGAAAGACGACTAAAAAAATAAAAGTAAAAAAACATTTGCATTAATATATTATTTTTAACTAAAACAAAATTATATTTTATTTTAACATACAAACACTCATTTTAGTTATAATTTTTTTATCCATTTCTATCTTTTTATTTTCTTTCCTATTTATTCTCTCATTTCATTTCACTTTTTTCATTTAAAGAGAGAAAAAAGACAAATTATAATATAAATATTTCACTTTAACATTGTCATAAAATTAAATTTATAAAATACTTGTACTTTCGCATTAAAGTAATGCTATTTTATCCCTCTTTCACTTTTGAAACTATTAAAGATTATAAGATTTACAATGTCATAACACTCAGTAGTTATATTTCATTAGAAAAACTATTTTATCATGAGTACGTATGACGTGAATATGTACATACAAGTCACCACTTAGAAACCTCAACATTTCACAGGGTAAAAATTTCTGGATAGGTAGTTACTCAAGGTGGGGCTTGTACAAAGAATAGTCAAGATATAAACTTTACATTATATAAAAAATAATACTCTCAACAAAATAATAACTAGAAATATTATTTGAGTAAATTAAAAAAATACATTAACTATATTTTAATCTTTTAAAAGTAAATAATTTAATAATACGTGTTTGGAATTCCTAAACTTTAGGTCAACGTCTATAAATTTTATAAATTTTTCCAATTGATGCATTTTTTGTCTCTATTCACTATACAACACAATCTCATCCTATCTTTCATATTTCATAACTTAGAGTTGAATAAGTCATGTGTAAACTCAATAAAAACATTTAATATATTTCCAAATTTTATCATCAAGATCTGTTTGCAAGATCTAAGTGTCAGAATCAACAAATTGTTGTCGCGAAGTCTGATAAAAGCTTATGAATGCAACGAGAGAAGAGAGATTGATACTCTTGACACATGAACAAGAACAATTGTGTTTTATTCCAAAAGGACATATTTCTTCTCCTTTCTAAAGAGTCGTGTTCACCATGTATACCAAAGATCTTTTAAGAATAAAGATCATGTGACTTTTATAAGATAAATTTTAAATCATGAACTCGATTATAAATAATTTCACTTTTAGATCTAATTGCCACACACTAAACTATATTAGTGTCATTTGTGATCAGATCACAAACAATTAAGAGTGGTGTGTTCTCTTAAATTTAGTACAGAAGGCATTAGATTAGATGGCATTATAAAAATTGGATGGTTAAACTTAATGAGTTGAGAGAGAGAGAGAGAGAAAAAACTGGTTCGGCAGATCTAAAGGAAGTGCGGGCCAGATGTCGCGGCGCGTGTGGGGCTTAGGTATTTGGAAGTAAGAACGTGACAAGAGTAAAACCAAAAAAGCAACTCAGCAAGCATCAAGGGCCAGATTCAGACACTGAATGCTCAAACATCACCACGTTACAATACAACCAGCCTAATCCCATCCTCAGTGGTCTCCACCTAATCACACTCTAATATACCCATCAAACATGTGCTCTCCTCTGTTCTATCCTCTTCTATCTCTCTTCTTCCCCTACCCTACACTTCCCACACGACAAAACCCCTTCTTCAATTAATCCAATCATACTTCCTCATTAAAATATCCTCTTCAACAACCACCACCATAAATCCATCCCAGCACAAAAGCATTTCAGATACCCTCAGATTCCTCCGCCAATTAATTCCCCCAAAATGAAGGAACCTACTTCTACTTATCATCACTCATCACTTATACATAATTCTTCTTTTAATGCGCACATCACACACCATTCCCAATCAAAACCAGACCTCAATCTGTTCCAAATCTAAGTAATTTTACGAAAAAAATACAACCCATCCCAAATCAAATGATCAACATTGCAAAATTAAAATTTAAAGTAGAAAGATCAAAATCCAAATTACACCAAGTTCATAATAATGATAGTAATAACAAAAGCTAAACCAAAGATAATAATAATAATAATTATTATTATGAAAAAAAAAGAAAAAAAGGGTACCGGAAACAAGAAACGAGAAGGTGTTTTTGTTGTCCAATTTGACGGCGCTAACTCAGGTTTGGGCGCAATCTTCACTCTCGTGGGGCTTTCTGCAGAGGATCATGTGCATCGGGGAGAAAATCCCAGTTTCACCCCCTCTGGTTAAATAGTCAGCGGTAGTGAAAAGCATCTCATGGACATCAACGGTTCCCTTTGGCGCGATTCCCAAGGCAGCAAGAACAGTGACAACGATGTGGTTCCGCCAGTAGGCGATCCGGCCCATCTTCAAGCGGCTCCACCAGGGCTGAGCCGGCGGCTCAGCCAGATCCCGCTCCTTGACCACAACGAACCCAACCTTACGCGCGGTCTCGGCTATGTCAGCGTAGCTTCTGAGGCCAGGCAAGGCGTTACCCCTCTCAATCCCCTGGATAACCTCCACGTGTTCGGGGTCCTCGCCGCGGTACTTGTCGGTGGTGACCCACTCGTAGGAGACGTAGAGCGCGCCGGGCTTCATTACGCGGAAGATTTCGGCGTAGACCTCTTCGAGCTTGGGCGCGTGACACGTGGCCTCGATGGAGTAGGCGCCGTCGAAGGAGTTGTCGGGGAAGGGCATATTGAGGAAATTGCCGCAGACAACCTCGCAAAGGGAATCAAGGCCAGCTTTTTTGTTGTGGAGGCGGGCGCGGTTCACCTGGTAGTCGTTGATTGTGATGCCCACAATGTTCGCGCGGGAGTGGGCCGCAATAGCCCGCATTGGGCCGCCCACGCCGCAGCCCACGTCCACGACTCTGTCTCCGGGCCGTGCCTGAATGAGATCGACCGCCATCTCCTCGTGGATGCGCGTGGCCTCGCGGTGGGACTTGCCGGGGATCGAGGGGGAGAAGTGGAAGGACTGGCCCCACCCCCACTCGTAGATGTCGGTCACTAAATTGTAGAAGGTGTCCACGAAGTCCGGTACTTTCTCCGCCTTCTCGATCTCCTTGGGGCGGCGGAAGAACGACCAGTACTGCTTGTAGTTGTCCTGGACTTTCTCCGCCGAGATGGAGCCGCCGGACAGATCGGTGGCGCGCTTTCCCTTCTGCTCGGCGGGGCCCAGAACGCACACAAACCAGTAGATGCCGCCGGCGATGAGCGCTCCGGTGCAGAAGAGAGAGATTGAGTCCATTGTGGGTTTGCTGGTGTGGGAGTGAGAGAAGTGAAGAGAAGAGATTGAAGAAAAAGGAAAGTTTATTTGTGAGGTTTACTTTCTGAAGTGGGCCTTTGGGCTTGGTTAACCTCTTGTTAATTTATTCGCTGGACTTCTCCCAACTCAGTTTTTTTTTTAATCTTCATCCACGTGATTGGCACGTGAATCTTCCTTCTCTGTATTTTTTTCTTACAATAACTATTGTTGTCATAATTTATATTTGTTCCAAAATTATAGATGTTTAACATGTGAAGATGTCATTTACAATATTTTTTTATTATTATACCCTTACCTATATGTCATTAATTTAACAAAATTATTATATTTATGGCAGTATATATAACTATGATCATTATTGCTTTTTAATGGATCTGAACAGCTATAATCTTGAGAGAGAGAGGGAGAGAGATGTATGCTTACCTATATGTTTTAAAACATTAATCTTAAAAAATTATTATAGTTATGGGAGTATATAGAACTATGATAATTATGCTTTTTAATGGATCTGAACAGCTATCATTTAGAGAGAGAGTGTACGGTCTATTATAATAATAAATAATCTAGTATTTTTATGGCAGTATTTTAATGAAGTTTATTTATTACTAAAATTTAATTTTCCGACGTATTGACTTTTCTTCTTAATTAAATATATATTATTATAATATTTCTCATGAAAAAGTTACAATTTTTTTTTCCTTTTTCTGACTTGGTTTCAACACCCGTTTCTTCTTTCGCACCTACCTCTATCTCATCTCCTTGCCCATTTTAGAAAAAACTCGATAAACTTCCTCTTATATAACCAGCATGACATTTGTGTTTTAGAGGATTTCTTGCAACATAAACTGTGATGGTAACCATCATATTTTCCACTTTCTAAAACTTCCTTTCTAAACCACTCAACTCTCAATTCAATTTTACAAAGCTTATGTAAATACAAATTATTTCTCTACTTTCATTTGCCTTTTCATGCACACACATCTCAAAACATCAAAAAGTCACCCTTATAAACAAATAAAGCTATAACAATCAACTTTATACCAAGAATGCTGGGAAAATCCGAAGGAAAAATACTAGGAAGATATCACAAGAATAAGAACTGAGCCAATTTATATGAGGGAATGACATCACCTCCAATCCAAAATCTTAAGGGAAATATTACAAGAATGAGAACTGAGTCAACCCATATAAGGGAAAGACATCACCTCCAATCCAAAATCTTAAGGCGTTGAGTTTGTGAATCTTCTTTTTTATATGTTGCTCAACTTTCTCATTTCTACCCAATGTGAGACTTAGACTCACACTTGAATACCTAACAATCTTCCCCTCAAGTGAGAGTCACTCCTCCACCACATTGATACACTCCCCCTCGAGCGGAAGCAATTTCAAACTCGAGTACATTACTGTTCACACACTTATACGGGACATACTTGCCTGAAATCACCATCAGGACACGCTTGCCTGAAATCAACATCAGGAAGACTTTTAAAACCCGAGTACATTACTGTTCATACACTTACACGTGACACGCTTGCCTGAAATCACCATCAGGAAGACTTTCGATACAGGGTCAAACTGTACTCGCCCAAGTTGTAAACTAACGGCTTTGATACCAAGAATGAGAACTGAGCCAACATATAAGGGAATGACACCACCTTCAACCCAAAACCTTAAGGCGTTGGGTTTGTGCGTCTTCTTTCTTATATGTTGTTCAACTTTCTCATTTCTACCCAATGTAGGACTTAGACTCATACTTGAATACCTAACCAAGAAAAACAAATTCATTAAATACGACCTTTAGTTTGAATTACAATATTATCGTTCATTAATAATCAACTTTTTATTCTATCAATCTCTTCTTGTAACTTGTTTCTAAAATTCCAACTTTTTTTTGTTACCATTAAATATAACATTTATTGAATAAAATGTGAGATGATAATTTGTTTATTTACTATTGCCTTAAACATGTAAACAATTGAAAAGGGTGAATTTTAAAGATTAGTCGTTATTGTAAGTTCTTTCATAGAAGATATCATAAATTAATTTTACTATTGACGAGATATATCTTAGCTGATTACACCATTATAAATGATTAATTAAACTTTTGTGTATATAAATTGAATTTTCATTTGTTGTTGAAGTTTAAATATATAAAAAAATCATTGAAATTAAACATACTACAACATTTGAAATGGAACCTTGAAAAGGAGGAAGAAAAAAAAAAAAAACTTGTGAACACAATAATTACTGCTGTAAAACTAATCTATGTCATAAGTTAGATCTCTTTTAATTAGTCTATGTCTTGAGGAATAAGTAGACCTTAGGAATAGAGATATTTTAATTCCTCGTGAAGAACTATGGTTCGTTAGTGATAATAGTTAGTAATAAAAGTTGGAGTCATTTAAGTCCAGTGGAAGAAAAAGTGATAAATAATTAATTAAGTGCAAATCGCTATTAGGAATGAAAAATAGTACTAAATTCCACCCTTGCCTAAAAATAGATTAATCCCACCAAAAACATAGATCATAGGAGGTTTGTAATGAATGGTTCTAGCGAGATTTTAATTCCCTATGAACTGGTCCTCAAAAAACTAACCAGCTAAAAGATCTCTTCTTGTTTTAACTTGGAACTCTTGTATCATTTTACAATGTTGAAAGAATCAAGGATCTTTTCCGTTAGTTTAGATATTTGAAACAACTTGGCATAGAAAACTCCGATATGTTTTGTCCTCACACGAGTTTTAGTTGTCCACTTGTTTTTCTTAATTTATTATTCGATTGATTTGTAAAGTTTTATTGGATGAAACTTGAAATAGTGTGTAATCGTGTCAAGGTCTCGAAATCTATATTTGGTCTTTGTAAAAGGTACATTTAGGCGTAATTAACTGCTATTTTGTATTAATGACTTTTAAATATGTCATAAAACCCACAGTTAAAAGACTTAATGAACCTGTACTTAAAAGCACTTTTAAACTTTTAATTGTAGTTCAAAATATATAATGTTAAAATATGATTATTATAAACAGTAGTATTAATAATATTATAGTATTATTACTGCCTTTCCTTAAATATATGCTGGGTTGTTTTCTCTGAATATTTTTTCAAATGGTTTGTAATATAGCCTTTTCAATTACAATAAATAGATTTATAAAAAAAAGAGTCTTGAGATGTATCAAAAAACACGTTTTTAATTAACAAATTTTATAAAACTAATTTAAAATTTATATCCATTTGTGACACAACTAACAACTCCAAATAGTTTGTATCCCCTTGTGACTAATTTGTCACCATATTACAGGTAAAATGGTATAGCACGATTTCATTCATTGTTTTGTTTTGTATTGATGCATATTAAAGGATAATAAAAAAATTAAATAATGAAAATATTGGATAGTATACTTATTATTAAAGAAAAACGTATACTCAGGGAGTAAAAAAATAATTTTTTCCATCTAAGATTGTAGAAATAGAAATATAATTATTTGATTTGATTTACGTAGAATAATGAATACTTATTTGCAACCATTTATTTATTTTATTGAGACAGTAAATAATTCATTTTTTATAATTAAAATGTGTGTGGTTCATTTTTTATTAATACTACGTTACAGTTTTTCTCAAAAATATTAATTTATGAGTTTGGATTGTTTTTCTTAATTGATTATATCATTTTACTACTTTTAATACATTTTAGGAATTAATTAGTCTTAAAGTAAAATAAATTGAGTATGACCAAATTAATTAATCGAGACTATTCAAGTAATTTAAATTATAATTTTTTCTATTGATGCATATTAAAGGATAATAAAAAATTAATGATGAAAATATTGGATTGTGTACTTCTTATTAAAGAAAAAACGTATACTCTGAGAGTAAGAAAGTAATCTTTTCTATCTAAGATCGTAGAAATAGAAATATATTAATTTGATTACAGTTACCTAGAATAGTGAATACTTATTTGCAACCATTTATTCTCTAAATTTATTTATTTTATTATGACAATAAATGATTCATTTTTTTATAATTTAAATATGTGTGGCTAATTTATTTTGTTAATACTATGTTATAATTTTTCTCAAAAGTATTAATTTACGAGTTTAGATTGTTTTTCTTAATTGATTATGTTATTTTATTAATTTTAATACTTTTTAGGAATTAATTAGTCTTAAACTGAAATGAATTATGAATGACAAGATGAATTAATCGAGACCATTAAAATAATTGAAATTATAATTTTGTTATGATCAATCTTAATTTCTAACTTTTTCTCGCATTTTTCTATACTCTTCTAAATATTATACTTACACGATCAACTAACAATAATTCTTAGAGAAAAATCAATCTCAATAACCAAAACTAAGTGAATAAGAATTAATTTAGATAGAGATAGAGTAAGCAATTTGAAAAAAAAAAAAAAAAAAATTTTTTATTTTTGTTATTTTTTTTTTTTTTTTTTTTAAATAATTTTTTTTTTTTATAAAGGTTAAATATTTT
>Ga0099824_1003460_pt1 | contig 23049 bp, 18 predicted proteins | sample SiratrowhiteBW_FD_76837 | JGI IMG/M metagenome (GOLD analysis project Ga0099824, IMG submission 76837) | Root nodule microbial communities of legume samples collected from California, USA - Siratro white BW | ecosystem: Host-associated > Plants > Roots > Nodule | place: USA: California... | reverse complement strand
GACGTAGCCCAAGAGATTAGGGTGAACCAGTATAAAACTGCTTTATTTGTGCTTATATATTTTTGCCTTGGTTGGTGGTTTCTATTTATAGCGAATTGAGTTCAGGCTCTATTCAACCCCCCCCCTTCTGGAGCCAGTTGTTCCTACAAATTCGAATTGACTTCCTACCATCTGAACACCAAAAACCGAATTCATCTAAATATTTACATTATTTATTATTATTGTTGTTGTTATTATTATTATTATTATTTTATTATTATTGTTATTATTATTATATATAATTAGCAAAAATTACGGTATAAATAATAATATATACATTCATATTTTTATAATGTTACATTATTAGAGCTCTTATAATTTTAACAATTCTTAGCCTTCATTTTGTGAGGAAGAACATTGTTTTTGTTCATGTCAATTTAGAAAAGTGTACTAAAAGTTGTATCCGTCTTAGGATGCTATTCTCTTTTAGTAAGTAAAACTCATGATCCTTTAAATAACAACCTTTGTTTATCAAAGTGTTTAAGCCAAGGTTGACTAGGTCTAAAAAATGCTCGTGCTTAGTTAGAAGTGGTTGTGTCCAAATGATACTTGTTTTTGTAGTCAGGAGTGGCTTCGTCACCTATGTCATAAATGCATAATTGGAGACAACCTAAGACTTGCCAGGTTGTACATTAGAGTACAATTAATGGTTGGGTTGCTCCTTGTCCAATCCTAGAGTTTTAAGTACACACTATGCATTGGGATGTGACTTCGAGTATGGAGGGTGGGAGAATGCACTCAATTGTATATTCAAAGACCACACATGAATACGCTTTCACAAATTTGGATAAACTTTGTATTTCCCAACATAGCTCATACCATTCAAATCTCCAACATCATCATTGACATTGCGAAGTTCATTTTCTAGCATAAGACATGATGACGATAAATGTTGGCAACATCATCTCTCATTGGATGGAAAGATTTTTGTTAGCCCGACTTGAACTCTTAGGATTTCTAGCCTTTAACAATTTGTTGTGCAGATCCTTAGAGGTTGATGTGGATCCATCACATGTACAGCCATATGCTCCGCTATGTCTACAGATTACATGCTTTTTTATTCAATATAATTGTATACCTGTCAAGGAGGTCCAACAACCTCAATCGCAAGCAACACCACCATTACCATCACAAGTTATAACATTACCTACAACACCACACTACATGTAGTAGGTTATGGCTGCAATTTAAGCCAATTAAATTATGACTCCTTTTTATAATTTGTTTTTAATTTATTTAAAATTTGTAATTATTATTGTAAATTCCTTTTAGAGTAATGAAATTTTATAATTTAAACCTTATGTGCAACTTTTCTTATATTTGAGTAAATATATGGTATAAGACAATATCACTTTCTAAAATTAACTATTACATAAATGTTGAACATAAATTAATTCATTCATTATAATTAATCACTTAGACTTTATCAAATACGCACTTAAACGATTAACTAATAATTAGTTAAGTAAAAGTTTATATTCGTTTATAACCAATGATAACTTAACTATTTGTTTGATAGGGTACCCTAACTTTAAATATCATTTGTCTCTTCACTAACTATCGTTTATGCTAAAGTTTATGTTAGTTTAAGCAAAAAATAACTTAACAATTTTTTGACAACACACTTTCCCTTAAAAAGCCTTTTCTCTCGCTTAAATGACGTCATTTCAGAAAAACTTTATGTTTCTTTAAACAATAATAATAACTTTTAACCATTTTTTTGACAAGGTATTATTACTTCAGACGTTTTCGCTCTCGCTTAAGCAAATATGCTTAATCAATTAATGACACACTTAAGCGATATTTCTTAGAGCAATAATAACTTCATAGTTGCTTAAAGCAGGCTTTACAACGATTAAATGACTACTATTTTTTGTGACACTGTTGTGCCGTTGCAAAAATCGTTACATTTTTTTCATATATTTTGTGATGACGTTTGTGACGCATAATTTTAGAGATGAACACTTGACATCACAAAATTTTGTTACAACTTTATGACAATTTATGTGATGTAATGTTTAAGGTTACAAAAAATTAATTTTTTATCACATAATTTGTCATTCATTGTGATGAATTCTTTGTTGTCACAAAATGTTATAGATTTTTTTTTATAATGTGTTAGACTTGCAATAAATTTATCTTTAAGTTGTTCTCTACTAGTCCACAACTTTATATCTAGTCTTTTTAAGTTCATTGGAATAAAAAGGAAGTTTATGGTAGATAAGAAGTTTGTCCTCTACATTTAATATATTGATACCTTATAATAATGTTTTTTTCTTTTTACATTTCTATATCATATAAATGCATCTTAATTATTCATAATTTTAAAGAAAAATGTTATTTTGACACCGCGAAAGCAATTACTCCCATTTGACACTTACATTGTGATAATAGCTGCTGAGGTGGCAAAGGACATTTTGGTAAATTGCATTCAAATTTTGAAAATTTGAGAAATTGTTATTTAGATGAAATTTGAGATAGGGTTTGAGAAAATGGGAAGGAAATGACATAGGATTTAGGTGCAAGAAAGAAGAACGCCTCCATGAAAGAGTAAGAACTTGAAACTTGACTACCGGAGCAATAAACTATCATCAGGTATGAGAGAGAGTGAGATGGAGAAACTTATGGTTTGGGTAGAAGGACGGAGAGAAACTGTAGAAGGGATGAGAAACAGAGGAATGACAAAATGAACGAAAAAAATGACCATGAAGAATGGAGGAAGACAAGCTGAGACGTCTAATAGAGAGGGTGGGAGTATAAGAAAGATGAAAGGAGGTCTATGAAGAGACAAAGAGGAAAAATATGAAGTTTGGAAACTCAACATATTAAAATAACAATTTTTTTGTGACGCCCTTGCCATATCGTTGCCAACTCAGGATGTCAAACGAAAGAATGACACTTGTGAGTGTCAAAATAACGCTACTCAATTTTAAATTACATAGTGTAGTTAACAATATTCTTACATTTTTGGATTTAAATGAATGATAAAAAAGGAGAATGAGGCTGCTAAAGTCTACCATTTCTCGTAGTCTTATTTCATTCAAAAGTTAAAAATAAATAAATAAATTAAGATACATTTTAAATTGAGTATTATACTCAATCATATAGATTTACCTTGATACTTATTTATTTTCATAAATCAATCTTAATAATTAGGTATTTATATCATTGTATTCGATTGTTATTTTAACCAAATTGTAAATTATACAAACATCATTAACAACTTTTGGTTATTTATTTCAAGGATAGTATTTATCTTTGTTATTTTTATTTATTATTACATCACAAGTTCGATAATGACATAAAAATAGTATGCATTTTTCATTTTTATTACTGTTTCAAATTATTAATTTTCAAGTACATGTTATTTTTGTTCATAAAATACGGTTTTTAAAACTTGCGATATAATAGATGAAAAAATACCACAAGGGAAAGGAATGACTTATAATAGGTTATGATAACTATAGGTATTTTTTTTTTTCATATAATCACAAATTTAATGAGTTTTTATTTCAAATAATTAATTCAATACTTAATTGTTGTGTAATGGGAACTTAGTAGCTACGAATGTCACCATTATGTTGTGTATTTGATTTGACTAATGTTTGTAGATAATATTATAAATTTTTAGAATCAAGTTAGATAATTTTTATTACTTTAAGATGACACCAAAAGTAAATTGACAACACAATTTTTAGAAATTATAAATAGATACATCAGTAGTACTTTTAAATATGTTTTATACTTGACTAGTTCTTTATATGTTTAATGTTTGTATATGATTATTTTAGACTTTAAATTATAGTTTGCAGAGATGGAGAATAATCACATTAAAAATTACTTTTTATTAAGAAAAGAAAAATGTAATAGAATTTATTAAATCAAATGTATATTTTATAGAAAAGATTATACATAATAACAAATATTTTAACAGGAAAACAAAATAACTGATTATATATAATATTTAAAAATAAAATATTTAATTATATAATATTAATTATTTTATTATAATATTTTTTTAAATTGGAAAATAAATATTAATTATTAAATCCAATTTAGGTGATTTTTTTCTATCAACAAGAAATTTCCTCTTTCAATATATGTCGATGGATATTGGAATAACTAGGTACCAAAAAATTAACAATTAGTTTTATATTTTCCTTTATAACTCTATAATTTCTTGAAAATTTGTGTAACAAGATACTCTGTTCGAGTTTTCAAACATAATATATTAAACTATTGACTGTCATGTTTATTAAGAAGAAAAAGATATAAAATGATTTATTAAATTAAATATATTATTTAGAAAAATATATAAATAACAAAGATATTAATGTTAAATAAAAAAAATTATTGATGACTTTAAAATGTGTAACAAATATTATTTTCTTAAATAAATATTTGTCTTATACCTCATTAGCTTTAATTTTTTTTCAAAATGAAAATAGTCCGTACAAATTTTCTAGTATCTTCTCTCTTGAGTTGTTTTCTAAAAATATAAAACTTAAAAAAAACAATTTTAAAACTTAAAAAAAAAAGTTAACGTTAAAAAATAAAAAGTTCAAAACATTTAAGAAAGAATTTAAAAATTTTAAAAACTAATTAACAGCTTTTAGTAACCTTCAAAGAAAATTAAATAACTAAATTTAATGACATCACATTGAACTTTTAACATTTAAAAATATTTTAAAAATTAATAAACTAAAAAAAGAAATAAACAAAATAAATAATTATTTATAATATCTACAAATAAAATAATTATATATTATATATCTAATTATAATTTATTCTAAAAATTTTATGTAATTATAATTAAATAAAATTTTTAAATCACAATTAACATTTTATTATATACTTAAATGACACATCCAATATTAACAGATGTACGTGTAATTTCAAAAAAATATATAAGCTAAATACTTTTATGTAGAATCGTTTATTTATTTTTATTTATATACAAGTGAAATACATACTTGAAAATGAAAATTTAGATTTAGAATAGTAAAATTTTCAACCAAGAATATTCACTGTAACACTAACCATGGACTTATATAGTATTTTTGTCATTTTTCTATTATCCTTATAAGAAAGAAAAATAAAAAAAATAAAAACTAGAAGAAGCTAAATCTACGAAATCTTTTAGGAAAAAAGTTTATTTATAACCGGAAACACATACATTACTCACACTCAAAGATCTGTGCTAACATATTTACGGTTCTAAAATTCATTTAAGTTTTGGATTTTATTTTTCTAATTTAAATGATATTTTTTATAATTTCATGTTACTTATGGTGACTTCACTATCGGTATATATAAGAATTAAATATATATTTTGTTCATTACACAAATTGGAAAAATTTGATTACCAAAAAGAACTGCGGTTGATAATTAATAAGATCATTTTCAATACATTTTTTTTAACAATCTATTGTATCTGTGTGTACTTTTATTATGTTAAATTTTATATGTAATAATATTCTTTTATTATACATTGATGTATATATTAAATATATAAAATTATAGCTAAATACTTTAAAATGAAAATGATTGCGATTACACAAATTTTGGAAACAATTTTTTCTATAATATTTTATGATGTAATCTTATGTAAAATATTAAGTGTTAAATACATATAATTTAATATTTTAAAGACTAAATTGATATTTTTTATGTATCAATATAATATTTAATATTTTCTTTAAATATTTACGTTATTGACACAATATTCAAATTTCGATAATTTATATATGTTATTGTTTAAAATATTCAAATATTTATTATATTGGTACAAATTTTTCGACAATTAATATTTATTTATCTTTAGAGAAATTTCTTCTTAAATTTTTTTCCATCTATAAAATTCCAAGTCAAACCTTTAATCAAGGAAACCAATTCGCTATCACCTACCACACTCTGAAATATCTTGTAACGATTTAACCCCAATTGATCTCCAAAATCAAACTAAGAAAAGTCAGAGTCAACTGTACTTAATAATTTTTTTTTATCATGTATTAGTCAACTATGGTTATGAAATAGTATATTGTGATCATACGCGTTAGAAAATAAGGATCTATACAAATAATTCAAACAATTTAAAAACATTTATTTTATTGCAAGAAATAAGTTTTTTTTTAGATATATTGCTTCAACATTATTTTAAAACTTTTTTGATACATTATTTATTTTTAACCATTTGGAGTGATCTAAAACAAGCTTTTGTAAATGCTAATTGGAAACAAACTTTCCTGGATTAAAAAATGACCCTGTCTCTAAAATTTTGCCATAAAGAAATTGAAGAAAATAACATTGGTTTCTAAAATTACGAAACCAGAAAAAGAAGTGCAAAGTGTGTGGGTTTGGTTATGTCCCTTTCAAGAACATGGAATGTGAGAGAGGTGGAGTTAGCAGAAACGAACAAGTGGGAGAGAATATGACACTATATTATATATAAGTTTTTATTATTATAATAAAAGTTAATATATATATATATATATATATATATATATATATTGTTATTGTCATAATATAATAATAAAAAAAATGAAACAAAATTTGAACTTTAAAAAGAAAAACGAGAAAAATATTTGATAAAACAGAAAAATGAGTTGTTTTGGAAACTAGAAATAGTATTATATATTTTATGATGATGCGTTGAATTATTTGATGATACGATAATAAACAAAAAATTAGGAGGTGTTTAGTTTGCGATTGGATCAACGAAGCATTGAGGGTCACCGATGACGATGAGTTCTTTCTTCCAAAACTTGGACTGGCACCATGAATCGTACCCTGCATATCGCGATTTCTACTTTCTTCCCCTTTTCGCTCTCTTCTTCCCCTCCGTACGCTTCTTCCTCGACCGATTCTTCTTCCAGGTTCGTACCTTTTGCTCTCCGCATTCACCTCCAATTATTCAACTCTTTCCATTGTAATCAACGCTCATGCACTCTGCTTCATTATTCATCACACTCGCGCGCAGAAACTTGCCAGGCGATTGATTTTCGGAAAGGGGAATGACAATATCGACTTGCAAAGCGATGAGAGAAGGAAAAAAATTAGGAAATTTAAGGAATCTGCTTGGAAATGTGTTTATTATCTTTCCGCTGAGATTCTGGCTCTCTATGTAACGTATGACGAACCCTGGTTTACCAATACGAGAAACTTTTGGGTGGGGCCTGGGTCTCAGGTCTGGCCAGATCAAAAGACCAAGTATGATGGTTTGCTTGTTGGTTTATTTCTTCACATCATCTTCACTTACACCACTGTTGAATGGCTTTTTTCTTTCCTTTATTTGTTTGTAACTTTTACCATTTCAGGTTGAAATTGAAGGCCGTGTATATGTATGCAGCTGGGTTTTACTCATACTCCATTTTTGCTTTAATATTTTGGGAAACCAGGCGCTCCGACTTTGGGGTGTCCATGAGTCACCATGTAGCTACTGTAATTCTCATTGTGCTGTCTTACATTTTTAGGTATCTTTTGATTCAAGCTTTTTTTTCTTTTTTACCTCCAATTTAGTAACCTTTATTCGTTCTGTTTATTTGAGTTCTCTGAATTGACTTCAATGCAAGCTCCTTACCAGAAGATGTAACATTTTCATCTGTTTTATACGTTTACTTTAACTAATCAATTTTATCGACTTACTGCGTCTTAAGGGAAAACAAACGGTAAAATAATATTTCAAAATTTTAAACTACCTTTTTATTATATCTTTTTATTATATCACACACACACGACAGTCACATAGAGAGAATCGTGGAACTGATTCCCACACTTGTTCTGTTTTATTTTAGTGTATTTCCCTTGGAAAGTTGACTGTGATTCTGTTTTATGTTTAATTGACATATTCAGGTTTGCTCGTGTTGGATCAGTTGTGTTAGCACTTCATGATGCCAGCGATGTGTTTCTGGAGATAGGGAAAATGTCCAAATACAGTGGTGCTGAAACAGTGGCTAGCTTTGCTTTTATTCTATTTGTTTTGTCCTGGATCATATTGCGCCTCATTTACTACCCGTTCTGGATCCTTTGGAGTACAAGGTTTATATTATTTTGGTTTCCAATTTACATTCTTTCCCTTCTCTCTTCTATATATTGTGGTCCTCACCTGCTGTGTTCCTAAAATCTAGGTGAATAACAAAATGATGTCCCTACATATATTTATTAGAAGTAAAAAGAATTAATGAAGCACACTCTAAAGGATGATGGCCCCCTTTTGCTCTTCAAATTCAAAAAAGTTCATCGTATATCAAAATATACACTTTTCTCCATGCATTCTTAACAACACAAAAGTACTTGTTTTGTGTTTTTTAATTTTCATCCCTTCATTTGTCACTTTGATTTTTTCTGGATTACAGATTAACTGTTAAGTTTTCCTCCAGACTGGTTCCTTTATTACAAATTTAGTGCTTATATGCTTGAGTGGTTTGGATTATGTATTGGGGAACGACAATTATTCAGTGCCTGATACATTTGTGGAGCAGTTGCAGTACCCCTCCATGTCAAAGCATGCAGAATCAACCAGGAATGAAAAGAAAACAATTTTAAGTACTATTTTAGGGAGATTCTGAAGTCATTTTCTTAGTTAATGGTTAAATTGTCTAGAGGTTCTGACCTTAATCTCTTATAGAACATGTTCTTTTGCTCAGGTTTATAAGAGACAAAAAAAAAGAACCAGTTAGGTAACTCTAAGTAGACGAGTGTTAGGTTAGCAGGAGGAGCTAGTTGCTGACTTGGTCTGGTTGTAGTCAGGATATATAGAGGCCAAATGTGTAAAGAAATGGCCAAGAAAAGTTTTAGACGTTGAGTGGAGGTGCCAGGTTCCTAGAATTACATGGGTGTTTTTTTCTGTGAATTCCATCTGGTATCAGTCCTTTGAATCCAGGAGTTGTGTCTGGGTAGTAGTAGGACGTTTAATGGGGAGTAAATGGAAGGAGTCCTGAGTGCAGGCTTTGGAGAAGGTGGCAATGAGCTGGAGTCAGTTCCTAGAGTGACTGGATGCAATTATCTGAAGCAAGATTCATGCATGAATTATCTGCATTAGACGCTGGAGAGGTTGGTGTCTGCAATATCTGAAAAAGGTATATGTACATGAGACCATAGGGCTGAGATGGGGAGTGGAGTCCAAATGGAATGAGCAAACCGAATTTGGGAAAGGGGACAAATCTAGGAAGCTTGACATTTCCATCTTCGAAGGGATGCTTTGGGGTGAATATAAAAAGAATTTTTTATTAAGGGGAAAAAGTGAAGAAGAAAACTTGGAGGCAGTGATGGTTGCTCTTGATGGCGATGTGCTGTCATGGTTTCAACAATAATAAACTCGAAAAGAAATCAATCTTGGGAAGAGGTTAAGTCTGCCCTTACGGAGAAGTTCCTACCAGTCTTGATGGGTGATGCTTTTGAATCTCTTCTAACCTTGAAACATGAACAGGCAATGGCTAAATTCATCACCCAATTCAAAAAGTTAGGAAAGAGAGGTAAGAGGAAGATCAAGAAGAATTAAAGTTTTGTAAGAGGAAGAGTCTTTCGTAGTCGATGAATAAAGCACACACCAGCAAGGAGAGTAAATAGGATGGCCAGATGTAGTAACATTCTTGGAAGCAGTCTTGGGGGAAGGGCAAATAATTCTGCTTGTAGCTTGGCATGCACAAGAACGTCCAGAGAATTGAATCCCCAATTTAAAGGACTGAAAACAGGAATTTCACTTCCCAAAGCTCATAATTATTAGTCTTCAAAGGGGGCAGCAATGCAAGGTACAAAAGCAATTTTCAGAGATTGACTTGTGCTGAAATGCAAGGTCAGCAAGGGGAAGAGTTTTCATTGCTACAAGAAATATGGACCTAACCGTATTTGTAAAATAAGCAACCTAATGATTTAGTCATGGTTCTAGACTACAGTTACGGTCATTGTCAGTTGTGGGCATTGTGGCTGCTGCAATGCAGATTGTGGCCGTTGCAGCATGATATTATTATATGATTGCACCAAATGAAAAATTTTATTTTATAATCATTCTAATTATCAATATATATCTTATGTGTAAGATTGTATAGATTTTTATTCATTTTAAGATTTTCATTATTTGCCATCATTAGATGCCTCCCTTGCCCCTGTAACATTCCACAGAACAACACCTATTTGATCATCAACACTTAGAATAGAAGATTGAGATTTGGAATTTTCATTGTTATACAAGAAAAGAGGTATAGAATAGTGTTGAAGTTGTGTTGTAGCCCTGTTGCAGCTCTATTGTTGCACTGTGACAATGTGATTTAAATTCATCACAATGCAAGCTGTTGCAGTTGCGCATAGCGCTCCAACAGCAATATTGCTGCCGCAGCAGGTGTTGTAGTCTGCAATTTAGAACCTCAACTCTAATATCGAAGGAGAGTGAAGAAGGGGACGAAAACCAAGAGATGAAAGATGTAGACATAGAAGATCAATTGAAATCTTAGCTTATGCATAGTATTGTTGGGTTCACTAGATGGAAGTCTTTAAAGTTATGGGGCAGTTTAAAGGGATGCAAGGTTGTGGTATTAGTTTATTGTGGGCAACTTCACTTTATCTCAATTTTGTTGGTGTTACAGCTAAACTCTAGGCGATAGGTAACCTTTCTTATCATGACGCGTGGGTGATGGTTTTAAAATAAGGTATGTGGGAATGTGCAGATGGGTCAAGCTGAAGACGTGGGATATTGTTATTCAGTAAAACTTCATATTTAGTTTAGGGCGTGTAAACATTATCTCTGGGTTAGGACCGTTAGGTGAATTATCAAAGATCAATGCTAATTTCAATGATTTGGCATTGAAGTTGAAGATGGATGGTTAGACCAAGGTGTTTATGACAGAACATGAATTGATCAAAATTTTAACATCCATAAAGCCCATGAAGGGAGCCTTACAGCATCAAGGAAGAGGATTTTGGATCTTAATCATATTGCTGATCAACCTTCAAGAGAGATTCAGTTCGTAACATCCAATACTAAGTGATTTAGATAATTACATCTTTCAGGGCCCTCAAAGCCTACCGCTACTTAGGCGACATGATCATGCAATAGTCCTGCCTCTAGAGGCTCAAATCCAAAATATAAGTCTATATAAATGGCCCTATTACCTAAAGTCAATGATTGAAAAACTGGTTAGTGAGATGTTGATGGCATACTCCATTGTCCCTTTGCTAGGTCTATTACATTGGTGAAGAACAAGGGTGGAGTTCTTTATTGACCATCGAGCTTCAAACAAGATTGCTCAGCTGAACAATCTTCCAATTCCAGTGATTGAAGAGTTGTTGGGTTCAATTGAGGAGCTACAATTTTCTCCAAATTGGTCTTGAAATCAAGCTACCATTAAATATGAATGCAAGGTCAAGACATCAAAAAAACTTCATTCTGCACCCGTAATAAACACCATACGTTTCCTGCCATCATTTACTTTTCAATCCCTGATCAATGAAGTGTTGAAGTCTCTTTTGAGAAAATCTGCCCTTGTATTCTTTGATATCCCTACATATAGTGATACAATGGATGAACATGTGAAGCACTTAAAGTTGCTCTTGCCAATACTAATGCAACTTGATTTAAAGGTTAACCAAAAGAAGTGCATCTCTGGACAAGCTAGCTTGGAGTACCAGGTCATATTATCACACACAAGGTGCGATAACTGTTCCTGATGAATTAGAGGCAGCATGATTGTCACTTTTCCAAAGGTTATTAAGGAGTTAAGGGGATTTTGTTGATCTTATAGGATATTGCAGGAAATTCATCAAAGAGTATGGTAAGGGGGTAATGACTTTAACTTCTTACTGTAAAAAGACATTTCAATTGGGATTGAGACCTTTGGGAAATTTAAGGCTGTTGTTACTACTTTTCCTGTATTGGCAGTCCTGGATTTTGTTCAAACAATTTGTTGTGGAAACTAACTCTTTATGGAATAGATTGGGTGCAATTTTGTTACATCAGACTGTTAGCATTTTGGAACCAAATATTATCTGAAAAAAAGCAACATAAATCAATTTATGAGGGGTAATTGATGGTTGTTGTGTTGGCTGTGAAGTAAAGACACTATCCTTTGGGTGGGGGTTTTATATCAGAGAAGTTTGAAGTTTCTTACTGAATATAGAGTAATGAGCATGGCTAAAATTATAAAGGCCACTAAGTCGATTGATTATGATTTTGAAATACAATTTAGACTGGGTAAGTATGATTCAGTTGCAGACACTCTTCCTTATTGTGCATCTTTTGCTTCCCTTTCATTAGCACAGGGAGTGGAATGACTTGATTGGGAAGATGAGCAGCAGTGGAGGGGGAAGGGGTTGCATTTCATAAATTTTAGAACTTATAAAGAGTAGCAGGGGCTATGTTTAGGGAACGTATGAGGTAAGATATAAGAAATTATGTAGCATCTTGTGAAGTTTGCCAACAAAATAAATCAAGCACATCGTCACCTAGGTAAGGCTGTTGCAACCCTACCTATTCTAACAAAGGTTTGGGTTGACATCTTTCTGGAGTGTGAGGGTTACCCAAGGTCATGACAAGGACACTGTTTCATTGAGGTGGATGGGCTAAGTAAACTTAATTTGCACGTGCACACCTTTGACCTTGCAAAACTGTTCATCTAAGAGAGTTAATTAGCATCAATCATTATAATCGACTGAAGATAAACTTTTTATGAGTAGGTTTTGGAAGGAACTAGTAAAACGGACAGAAACCCAACATCAGATGAGTTGCTAATCCACAAATGGATGGGCTAACTAACTAAAGTGCCCAGTCAATATATTTGAGCTACTCGACAGGTATAAAACCATGACAATGGCAGCTGCATCTAGCTTCGACTGTGTTTTGGTTCAATAACAATTATAACGCCTCCTCCACAATGTCTCTTTTCTGAGTTTTGTATGGCTGGACCCTCTATTGTTGAAAGGAACAAAATTCCTTTCTAAGATTGAGAAAGTTGATAAGCTGACTCAACAAATATATCCTACTGCAGGAGCTGTTTGTGTCAGTAATCATATTTTATTATTCCATATTTAGTAGATTATAATTAAAGTGTATACCCTAAATATCCCTGAATAATAGGGATCTGATGATATCCCTGACTAATAGGGATCTGATTATATCCCTGAATTATAGGGATCTGTTTATATCCCTGAATCATAGGGATCTGTTTATATCCCTGAATCATAGGGATCTGATTACATTAAGTGCTGCTGTTATATTTCCAAAATTAGTTTTCCTATCTTGTATATGCATAATGTACTCTTAGCAATAAAATCATTCTATAATACCCTAATATTTGAGAGTTTGAGAGTTTTCTAAGAACATAAAAGCAGATGAGATGAGACGCTATGCCAACTGTCATAGAAGTTGTCATTTTCGAGGAAGGTGACTGGGTTTTTGAAGTTTCAACCATATAAGATGAGATTGTTGGCTGAAAAACCCAATGAAAAGCTGAGCCTGAGATTTTATGGATTTTAAAAGTTTTAAGGGTGGGCGCATTTGCTTACAGGATAGAGTTTCCAGACAGAGTAAAATTCACCCTGTTTTCAGTGCTACACTGTTGAAGAAAGTTGTTGGCCCCACACAAGGGCCTCAACCTTTTGCCATTTATGTTGACTGAAGACCATGCCCTGTAGATTTTCCAGATTAAATGCCACTGGGCAAAAGAAGGTGCTCATTGAGTGGCAGAATTTACCAGATCATGAAACAGCTGGGAGGTTGATCGGTTGTTTTCTCACTTCCACCATAAGGACAAGTTGCCACTGGGGGTATTGATAGAATACGTCTCTCTATTACTCAGATTTTGAAAAGAAGATATAAAAAGAGAAGGTAACTAATTAGATGAGGGTTAACAAGTGGGAGTTAGTTTCTGATTTGAGCATGCTGTTAGTCAGGATATAAAGACTTTGTAAAGGCCAAAGGTGTAAAGAGTGAATCAGGAAAGGTTTTAGACAATGAGTGGGGGGGAAGGATCAGGTTCCTTGAATTACCTGGGTTTTTATCTTGCAATTCTCTCTTTCTTTTTAATCTTACCCTGGTCCAGTTCTATAACTTTTTTGAAAAGTATTTGTACATTGTCACTTGGACTGTTTAAGAGTGTAGCGAAATCTCATTGGGTAATGTCAGTGCTATAATAGGAAATTAGAGGAACAAAACGTATGGTATTGCTGCATTACATTTACCACTGGATGACTACACTGTTGTTTTAACTCCCCACTCGAGAGTCCCTTTAGCATTTTCAAATTTTAATATAAATGACTTCAGTTTCTATATAATGTATGTATTTCTATTGGCCAAAAGATATTGTGTTAAGGCTATATAGATTTTTTAACGATCCTTATTCTGAAAATGTATTTCATGCTCTTCTGTTTTATACTATCCATTTCATTTTTTCTTGTTTGTTATTCGGGTCATTAGTTTTCAGTGTTGTAATGGGTTTTACATAGAATTCATCCAAAAACGTTTGGCTTTTCCATTAGTAAGTTTTTAGCTGTCTTGTTAATAAAATTTGTCCACTGGGGCAAGTTTCTAAGTAAATCTCTATTGTAAACACTATAAAAGAAATATGTTTGTTTTCATAAAATTTTTAACAATTCAGTTTTAGGAGTAATACACAGCTGTCTTTTACTCATGTCATTGCGATCCTCTGTTCAATTGTTTTTTTCTCTTTTTGTCAGTTATGAAGTTCTGCTCACCTTGGATAAGGAAAAGCACCGAGTGGATGGTCCAATATATTATTATCTGTTCAATAGTCTTCTGTACTGCTTGCTTGTTATGCATATATATTGGTGGGTGCTGATATTTAGGATGCTTGTTAAACAAATCCAAGCAAGAGGGAAAGTTAGTGAAGATGTTCGATCTGGTAAGTTGAAGATTTGTTGTGTGCAAAATGTAAACTTTTCATTAACTGAGTTAACTTGTGAAAAAATTTGTTCCTCATGCCTAGTATATGCATTTAACTGAAAGAGAAAAATAACTAAGAATATATTATGATTGTAGACGTAAGTTCTAGCTTTGAGTTATCATGAACTGAATCTGGAATCTGGATTAGAAATGTTAGTTAGTTGACTTTTGCTTAGTTTATAGTCTTTTTCTTGTAATTCCACGTGGTCACTGAAGTTATTATTAACTAAAAAAAGATGCTTACCAAAACTAAAGTTGACAAAAAGAATATGACTTCACATCTTTGTGACCTAATCACTTTGATGTACTTATCATAGAATCAGAAATGAATGTCTTTTTGTTCAATCAATCCGAAATTGATTTACTTTTTGGTAATGGCTTTCGTCATTTTTTATTATTTGTGTATTGCTTAACAGGAAATTTCTTTAACTGTTTATCTGCAAACTGCTGCACATTTTTTTTATGCAGATTCAGAAGATGAACATGAAGATTGAGTAGGGAAGCAAAAGCATAATGTAATCTTTAGGCAAAGGTGAACTTTTAAAATGATGACATTGTTTTATACCATAACATTTGAATGCATTTTTTGTGGTAAATATGTTGATTATGTTAAACTGTCCATATTTTATTTTATTAGAAAAAATTCGTTTGTCCGTAATTATATTGTAAACTAGGATCAACTTATAAGTTTTTTCTTCTTCTAGTTCAATGTAACTAAAGCATAGAAGGAAACAGCAGGGAAAATATGATTAAAGTTTTTGCCGCTCTCAATGCATATTCTGAACTCTTTAATTATATTTTTTGCTTGCATTGTCTCATGGTACACTGGCATGTGGAAAAAGAGAGAATTTAAATTTCTTCTTTGTTAGGTGAGATATAGGATAAGAAAATGAAACACTACTGCTGTATTTTTAAGGGTTGGTTACGACTTACTTTCCTTAAATTAACGGAGATGCTGTTTGGTTTTATTTCTTGCAGACGATATGATTAGCTTCAACCGTTTTCTGTGCCTCTGGCCACAATGCTAATATTTTCAAACCTTATTCAAATTTGAGAAGATTGTAACTATACGGATTGGAGTACAGACTTCGGATCTGGTACAAAAGGGCAAAAGATGGAGAATTTTGATTCTTCTGAACTATTGGTCTATACTGCGCACCCTGAAGTTTAGGTCCTACTGCCTGACATTTGGTTAAAGACATTTTGACTTTCCTGATTATTTGTCCCTCGTTCAAATTACAAGTATTGTTTCCATTAATGTTTTCTGCACAGATGTTATCCCTCTTGGTTTTCATTTATTGGAGAAGAAAATTATTGGTCTTAGTCGTTGTGGTTCTGGCCTTGTTCAGTGTTATTGATTCGTGGAATTCATCTTTAATTCACTGTTAAATAAAAAGGAAAAGCCTATTATAAATTATTTTGCCGGTTGATTCTGATAATACTATGTTTATATGCTTTATTTTCTCATTTATGACTGCCAGGAAAGGGGGAAATGAGCCAAAAAATTGAATTTAATTTATCAATAAAATATTGCGCCAGGGTGTTAAAAAATCTGTTGTTAGTGCCAAATGGTACATCTCGCAAAGCGATCAAAGGTAATTTTGTTTACTCTTTTTATTAAATTCCACTCTGATAGTGGCACGCTAAAGAAATACGAATAAAAGAAATTTTGGTTCATTAGCAGCAAAAAATCAGACTTGAAAAAAACATAAAACAGAGAGATTATGATTCAATTCACCTATAATCTTTTTACTCATCCCATATTTATTCTTAATTTCTAATAAATTTCTAACAGGATATCCTAACAAAATCTCTAATTTATTTTTAATTTTCTTAATTTTCTGAATTGTTTTAATTCAATTCAATTCTCTTGTACACTTTAAGTTTGTCTTTAACAATACCCCTCTTGAACAACCACTTTGTCCTCAAGGTGAAATTTAAGAAAGGAAAACTGAGTTTGATGTCTTTAGTCAACTCCCATGTGTTCTCAAAATTTGGCATGACTTTCTATTTGATTAGAACTTCTTTGTCTCCTTGGGAAGATTCCTTCACTGCACCTGCTGAGTAATGCATTTTTCTAATAAAGAAACGTGAAACACTAGATGTATTTTCGATTCTTGGGATAGCTGCAACTTGTAGGCCACCTTTCCCATCCTAGCGAGCACTTCGAATGGTCCATAATATCTAAGACTTAGCTTCTGGTTTATTTGAGTTGTCAAGGATTTCATCTGATAGGGTTGAAGTTTAAGGTAAACTATATCCCTAACTCGGAATTCTACATCCCTTCTCTTCTTATTAGCTTGACCCCTCATCCTGTCTTGAGCCTTGTTCAATTGCCATTTCAGTTCATCCAAAATCAGGTTTCTTTCCGCAAGCATGTGATTCACCTCTTCCATAGAGGGGCTCATCTCTCCCCTAATCAATGTAAGAGGGTCCCTACAGTACAATGCTCAGAAAGGAGTGGTGTTGGTTGTTGAACTATAATTCTGCCCAAGCTAACCACCTTGGTCATTGTTTTGATTTAGTTTCCACGAAACACCTGAAGTAATTCTCCAGGCAGCAATTGATTACTTAAGTCTGTTCATCTGTCCATCCATTTGAGGATGATAAGCGGTACTGAACTTTAACTTGGTTCCTGATTGTTTAAACAGTTCCATCCAAAAGGTACTCATGAATATTTTGTCCCTATCTGTGACAATCGAGGATGGAAAATCATGCAACTTAGCCAGTTCTTTTATAAAAATCTCTGCTATATCTTTGGCTGAAAACATATGTGCTAATGTTATACAATGACTATATTTCGTATATCTATCCACCACCACAAGGATAGTGTCTAACCCTTGGTGCCTTGGCAATCCTTCTATGAAATTCATAGATAAATTCTTCCAGACTTGAGAAGGGACGGGAAGAGGTTGGAGTAAACCCTCTGGCTACAAACTTTGATTACTTGTTGCGATTGCATGTGTCACAAGCCCGGATATGTTGCTGGATAGACCGCTTCATGCCTTCCCACAAAGAAGACTTGTAATGCGCTTTAAAGTTCTAAAGAACCCGGAATGTCCCCCTAGTGTGGAGTTATGGAATTCCTCCAAAATTAAGGGTATTCTTGACGATTCTTTTGGAATTACCAGTCTATCATGGTATAAAAACCTTACCTGCTTCAATTCATATTGTGCTGGCACCGCTTTCCCCCCAATTAGGTTCTGCAAAATTCCTCTCAACTTGTCTATTTGTATCTCATCTTCCAGCCCTGTCCAATCCTGAAAAGTCACGGCTGAGATTTGCTATAAATTAGTATATCATCAAAGAAAACCAAAGCAAATCTTCTGAGAAATGGTCTTAGTACCTCGTTCATTAGTGCTTGGAACATTGAAGGTGCATTTGTGAGACCAAATGGCATTACTAGGAACTCGTAATGGCCTTCATGTGTTCGAAAAGTTGTCTTCTCAACATCCGTTACCCTCATCCTAATTTGATGATATCCCGACTTCAAATCCAATTTAGAAACGATAGTGGCTCCTCCTAATTCATCCAACAGCTTATCTATTATAGGAATCGAATTTTTTTTTTGCACAGTTACCCTATTCAATGCTCTGTAGTCGACACATAATCGCCATCCTCCATCCTTCTTCTTCACCAATATTACTGGACTGGAGTAAGGACTAGTGCTATGGCGGATGACCCCCGAAGTGAGCATTTATTCAATAATTTTCTCAATTTCATTTTTCTGGGAGTAGGGGTAACGATATGGCCTCACATGTGGAATTCCTGCTCCTTCCTACAAAACGATGGAATGATCATGGGCTCGTGGTGAAGGGAGCCCCTTTGGAGATTTGAAGAGATCATTAAATTGATCCGGTAACTCTTGAACTGGTACCAGTATCTTATCCTCTACCTCTATTCCTGCTTTAACCTCACAAGGAGTGATCATATATCCTTCTCCATTAACCTTGAGGGCATTGAGAGTTGTCCTTCATGACACCACACCACGTCCTAAGGATGGATCGCCTATTATACAAAACTCCTTCCCCTTATCTCGCCATTGAATCCGTTGTTGTTGGAAGTTGGCACGGATATCTCCTAATCCCGCAATCAACCCATAGCCAAGGACAATGTCAACTTGGCCCAATCCAACCAGGAAAAAAGGTTAGACAATTGTGGAGCCTTGGATTTCCAGTTCTACCCTAGGGCAATCCCTGAGCTACGTGAGGTGTGTCCCACGCCGACTTCAACCAAAAAAGGAGATTCCTCAATTGTCAATTGGAGTTGTTGAGCTAGCCCCCGAATAGAAAATTAACTTTGGCCCTTGTATCAATAAGGACCACTACTTCTATGCATGACCTTGAACAATCTGTTTTCCGTAATAAATCCTTGCATGCTATTGAAACCCAAACACAAGGTCTTCAATTCCACCACGGGTAATGCTTCATGAGCCTCCTCCTCTGCCATCACATTCTTGCTCTCTTCTAGTTCGTCATCAGAAGCTTCCAATAGGACCACGTTAAAGTTACAGAATTTGCATATGTGGTCTTGTTCCCAACACTTCCCGCATTTGAAGCACAACCCTCGACAGCTCCATTCTTGCAACTCCTTCGTTGAAAGCTTGGTTGCTGTCGTTGCTCTACTGACTTGTGTCGGGGGCGCCCCCTTGCTTCCCATAGGTTCTCTTACGAGTCCTCTAGATGTAAAGATTCCCACATGGTGAAAAGAGGTGGATGATTGCGAAACCCCGCCTCCACGATCCATTGGACCCACCCCACTCTTCCTCCATTCCAAGTTCCTCTCTTCTAGTACCATGGCCCTATCTTTGATTGTTGTCAGGGAGCCCAATTCCAATCCTTTGATTTCAATCTTAATAGGCCCACCAAGTCCATTTATGAAAATACCCATTACGATGTCTGAATCTAAGTGAGAAATAGACCAAGAAAGCTTCACATATTCCTCAAGATAATTCACCACCATCCCCCTTCAATATCTAAGGCTCAACAAAGGACCATATGGATTCTTTGAGGTCCCTGGTTGGAATCGCTTGAGTATTGCCTCACGAAATTGATGCCACGAAGCATACGGTACTAACTCCTGCCACCTATTAAACCAATGCAACTCCTTTTCTTCTAGCGCAACCAACACTACCTCCATCTTCTCTTCCCCCTCTATCTCATTTACTCAAAAATAACGTTCTATTCAAACGAACCAATCCACCACCTCCTCTCCCATAAACAAAGGGAGTTTCATCTTCATGTCACGATCTTTCTGACGAAGTGGTGGGTAGTCATGATATGGTGGAGGATCGCAATTCCCCCAAAAAATAGTCATTCCCGTGATGAGGGGAGCCCCATCATTTTGGTCACGGGACCGATGAATATGGAGTTCACTAAGAAGGTGCAGTGGAGATTGGTGTGACTATAGCTCCCTTCTAGAACGCTCTATCCATCGATCTTCTCCATCCACAGGAATTAGATTTCTCCTCGATGGCGAACATCCTCGCGAACGTGAACGCCTTGGTTCTCCCAGCATCTGCACGACCTCATCCAATCTCTGCATCATGTCTCTCATGTTATCATCCATAACAGCTTTAGCAAAGTGGCCCACATAGTTCCGTAAGGCAAGACTCTGGATCCAAATGATAGTGGCACGTTAAAGAAATAAGAATAAAAGAAACTCTAGTTTATTAGCAGCAGAAAATCAAACTTAAAAAACAGAAAACAGAGATATTATGAGCACCGTAGCAGCTCAACTCTCCCAGTACTAACCTCTTATTCAGTTCTCCCATAATCCTCCTACTCATCCCATATTTATTCTTAATTTCTAACAAATTTCTAACAGAATATCCTAACAAAATCTCCAATTTATTTTTAACATAATTTCTTTAATTCACTTAATCGTTTACTGTCTATTCTCATCTCGCTCTTAAACTTTTTTCTCTTCTACACCTTAAGTCCTTTGGGAAATCGGTCTCTAACACACCCGTTCGCCCACCTTTTTCTCTCTTCCCCTTTCCCCTGCATCACTGATTCACTGTTATGGCATTTCCGAATCTCCAACTCTTACACGGTCAATTATTAGTGAACGGAGAAGATGATCTTGTGAGCTAAGATTCTCAACTTAGGAAAGTTTTGGCCTTGTTGTGCAGAAGGAAGAGGATATATGACAATAGAAATGAAATTGTTGAGAAGAGAGCATCCGCACTTTGCACTGACAACCCTCATAGACGATATTAAGGTGGAACATCATTTGATATTCCTTTATGCATTGCCTCCAGTCCCACAACATTTGATGTTGTCATCTACTTCCCCTTGGTCGTGACAGCCATGTTACGTCTCCATTCTTCCTAGGTGCCATTGTGAGCACTTTATGCTGTGTTTGTTCAACGTTGAGGTCATTTTCTTGGTTCTGCATCCTATAATGTGCTCAAAGGTGTTCCAAGAACGAGAATAAAACGGACTACACAAATTCATCAAAGAAGCTCCATACGGTTGCTTGTTCTTTCACTAAAACTTGAAAAGAACCGAGAAATCATTTCGAAGGAAAAATGCAGCAAGTTCCATCATAATCATATTAATTATATTATGAAAAAATAATGGCAGAAGTATAATAAAGGTCACCAAGATAAATTTAATTATACATATAAAGAGAGGTTAAGTAAATCACCCTTCCATTTTATTTTACATTAACAACTTAGATTACCGGATGATAGGTGCATTCATATAGAAATAATAATCTCTCTAGTGAAATTATCACTAATTATTGCAATAATTTCTCTTTTTTATTAATATATTAAAAACAAAGATTGAAGACAAGAAAAAGTAAAATAATTGAAAGTGTGCATCTATTCTTTCTTTGTTTTCTTTAACTACACATAGAAAAGACATTATGTATTAAAAAATCTTGTAATTTAAAATATAAATATGAATATAAAATATATACGCAAAATGAGAAAATAACCATTGTATATTATTTAAATAAGTTATAATCTAATATCTGTTTTATTTAATAATTAATTACTTTTTGAAAATATTTTTTTTTCGTTTAACATTTATGCACTATTGGAATAACACATTACTTTTTATTTAAGTCTTATTCGATAAATTGCGTTAAAATACTCACACCAGGTGGTGCCTAAATGATGATTAAAGACTAAAGTAGTAATTTTGTTTTGCTTGTTGAGTTAGGGCAATTACTTCCTCCAACTACGTTTAATAAATTTTTAATATGTAAACAATGTTTTTGTTATTTTTATGGTACAAATTTTTTATTAAATAATTTTTTCTTTATCACATGTGTAACCAAATCAAGAAAGAAAAAAAATAAACTATTAACGTCTCTTGTTCTCTCTTATCAAAAAATTAAATATTTAAAAAAAATATGTTTAACTAAATTTTTAAAATTAATCATATTACTGTTTCATCTCAAATTGTAAATATTTTAATAACAAAATATATCATTATAATACACTAATAAAAAATAAAATAATCATTGATATATAATTGATTGAAAAAACAAAAATTTGTACTCGAAACAATTGTATATATTTATAGGACAGAAAGTAATTGTCAATATGTGAAAAAAAAAATCATTATTTAATATATAATTTTAAAAATAAAAATTAAGAAGACATTGATGGTATATTAAAAATTTATTTAGTGCATGGCGCAATTTGTAATCATGCAAATTGATTGACGTCATGTTATCTAGAAACTTTACCTAATGTTTTCCATTTCAATTGATAGTGTTTCACGACCACCACCATTGAATTTATTCTCATTCCTATTTCCCAAAAAACCAGAATTGCGGCTCTCTCGTTTTTCCATTCTATTTATATATAATATATTATTAATTATTAAATATCCTATATTGTTTGTTTCAACTAAAATAAATAATTTGAAAATACATTTTAGAGTATTTTTACCTACACTATTTTTTTCTTAAAAAAAAAAAAACTTGTGAATTTCATTGAAGTTATTTTGGTTAACAAAACATATTGAATTTTAATAAAAAGTTTAACTTTTTTTATTTTTTTTAAGTTTTGAATAACTATCTTCTAGTTCACATGTTCGTATATATTTATATAAAATTTAAAACTAATATATATATATATATATATATATATATATATATAT
>Ga0099824_1003454_pt1 | contig 23068 bp, 7 predicted proteins | sample SiratrowhiteBW_FD_76837 | JGI IMG/M metagenome (GOLD analysis project Ga0099824, IMG submission 76837) | Root nodule microbial communities of legume samples collected from California, USA - Siratro white BW | ecosystem: Host-associated > Plants > Roots > Nodule | place: USA: California... | reverse complement strand
TTCTTTTCGGATCTCCTTATTGGCTACTTCAATGTTTCCTAGGAACTCATGGTGGATTGTTGAGATCACTGCGTCTGTGTTTTCAAGACGGTGCATGTGTTCTTGGTTTACAGGACCAAGACTCTGGTACCATTCTTTGAGGGTTTAGGGTGAGCGTGGAAATATCTAAAAGTAGTAATAAAATAGAGTTTAAAATATATACAATTATAGTGTAAAAGCACGCTGAGTCAATAAACAAATAATTTCATAGTAACTTTTAAGGTATTAAAGTGATTTTGGGAGAAACTTCCCTACAAATATTTCTAGGAAAAAAATATTAATTTTTTTTAGATATAATTATTTCATACATTATAAAATTTATTTTTATTATTTTTTCAAAAATTTTGATTGTTAATAGATGCATACGCTAATTTTGACATATTAAGTAATCAATTTCATTTTTTTTTTTTTTAAGAATATTTACGGGAAAAAAAAATCCACAAAACATACGCTAATTACAGTGAATGTCAATAAAATTACCACATTATCTATTTACATTGACCGTGCATGTAGTATTTACTCCTAAAATATATTTTTCCAAATAAATGAATATACAAATAAGTTTAATTGGAACGCATAAATAATTTCAAAGTTTTTATATTATTATTTAATCATAAATTTCACTATACTAAATTTATTATGTTTTATGATAAAAAATTTAAAAGCCACTTTTAAAATGACTTCTAACTTATTATTACTAATAATAATGTAAAATTTATACCGTGATAATCTATAAAAATGAAACTCTAGAAATGAAACCACGTATCTTTAAATGTTATATACATATAAGTTATTCTTCTTGTTTATACATGTCTCATTTAAATATTTAATTTGATTCTAAAATTAAAATTATTAAAAATAATTTTAGAGTTATTTATATTAAATATCCCGTTTCTTTTCCATCTCACTTATCTCCTTTTCATTGAATTCCATCCACTTCAAAAATGGAATATAAATCCAACACTTCCTATAAATTTAAACAACCATTGAGTTGAATTTAAATAATTTGTGAATATATAATTTGATATATTTACACATTAACCACTGAAAATATAAGAGAAAAGATAAACGAAATGCGAAAAGGGTTAATTAAGATTTTTAAGAAAAAAGGAATACTAAAAATCAACCGACACTGAAGTGTAAACTCTATCAAATTTAAAAACTGTAAGGAAAACTTTGAAAACATGCACAAAACTTTTGAATTATTAACAGATGAAGAAAGGTTTTACGTAACGTACAGGTGAAGGAAGCTATAAAAAGAATGATTTGAAATTAAATAAGGTATGTTTCGATTCCTACTAATATATAGCTATGGAATTATTGAGCCATGTAATGATAACTTTTGAATCGTAGATGACCATTAATTATGGCCAACCAATAATTGCATTTGATATTTATACGTAGTGTGTGGTATAGTATGGAGGGAAAGGTACGGCTGCAAAGATAAATCGTACTCACATAATATACTATTTTTTCCATAAAATAAATACATTTTATTTCCTTTCTTATTAATACAGTGGGGTATATAGTATTTGTACATACTCCTAATTTGAAATCACTTATACGAAAATGTCACGTAACTTAATAACAAATTACAACTTCGACTCATATGAATGTAGGTGATTGCAGAGGCTTTTTCGTTGTAATATAAACAAAACAAAGCAATTGTTTTAGAGCCGATTTAAGAACTAATTCTTTTAACAAAACGTCCCCATTCAAATATATCTCGTATTTAATTCACCAATGTTGTTCGAAGTCAACATAAAGCAAAAAAACACTGTAGAGAAAGAGCAACAATAGATGACTAATTCTTTTTTAAACATCAAATCAATACCTAATAATTCTTATCATATCATGTTATCTATAATACTTAAATTTCTTTTCTCTCACACCAAAGATAATTTTGAGATGTTTATGTGCCATAATATTTAAGGGGATCAAGTATCTTTATCATCAAAACAATGTAATATTATTCTTTGAAGACTTTCATCACTTTGTCAAAAGTATCGTCTCATCCAAAATTCTCATAAATACAATAATTTATAATACATTGTATATAATTTTTTCAGAAAGAAGTTTTGAACTTTTCTTGTCAATCGATTATAATTTTTTATCCATTTTAATTTAATTCTGCTTTTAAATATTTTTTAGTAATTTCTACATCTAAATCTATTTAAATCTAAAGGGAACGAATTTAATAGTCTTTTATTTTGTTCTTGTTTTTTCAACGTATGAAGAACCTCCAAATAATACAATAAATATAATAAATACTAATTTCTTATACCAAATACTGAAGTGAACTTAAACACCAGCCTTTTTAATTTACAAATTATATTGCTCATTTCAGATACAACTTTTTTTTTAACTTTTTAATAAGATTTTATTATATTTTATTTCCATAAATTTGTTTAATGACTTTTTAATATAATACATAAAAAATATATAATATGGGAAATAACATATAAACATTAAATTTCAAAGTAGTTATAAAAACTCTTGAGTAAAAAAATTAAAAACACATTAAATAAAAAAAAATTAAATTAAATATAAGTCCTTGGAAAATATAACTACAGAAAAATTGCTTATTGAGATTGATCCGATGGTTTATAAGTTTAAAAAAATCAGTCACTAAGATGATTAGAAACTAAGTCAGATTATAAATTTAAAATAATTAAAATTTTGGTCTATAAAAACTAGTCACTGAAATAATTAATAACTAAATTAGGATATAAGTTTAAAATAATTAAAATTTTGGTTGTTAATTTTAAAGATTAATTTAGTGACTCGATTATATATATGGAGGTGGATTCGCAGCTTGCTGTAAAAAGGTCTAAGGACGAGATACACATTTAAGTTTATCAGTTGGTAAAAGCTTGTCAATCCATCCATACAGGTTCGTGGCCGCAAGGGCCGAGGATAAAGCGTGGACTGATTGGTGGAGTCCCGCATTAATTTATTATTATTATTATTATTATGTAATGTAGTTTGTATATTAAATATGATTAAATAGTTTTATTCATTATTTTATTAATATTATATATTTATAAGTATAAATTTAGATTTAATTTAATGGTTATTTTAATATATTTTTTTATAGTATATATATTTGTTGTAAATAGTAGATCATTATTCTTTAACTCTTTTTTTTAATTGTTATACTTGCAATAAAATTTTATTTTTATACTTCTTAATTTTTTTAATTTATATGAGTGGTCTGCAAACTTTTATACAAGATGAGTGAGACCTATAAATGTTATGTGAACCAACCAACACACCTCACCTTATTTTGGCTAATCAAATTCGAGCTCACCTTATTTTGGCTAATCAAATTTGAGATAAGTTAAAATAAGCGGATTAGCCCGCATTGCTACCCTTATTTGAATATTTATTGAGTATCAATTAATTATAATTTGAATATCAAACTTTTTAATTTCCAAAATAGTTTCTAAGTTAAAAATGAAATGTTTTATTACTTTTATATTAATTTTTTATTTAATGAATTTCTAGTTGTGATTTAATTGAAGTATTCATAGATATTGTAGGTAGAGATGAAATAAAAATTCACAATCTAATAAGTTATACGTTTTTGTTTAACTTTGATTTTCAATTTTCATTACTTTAAGTAAACTGACTTGTTAATACCCAACTGACGACAAAATGGAAAAGTTCAATTTCTTAGCCAATTTCGAAAAGTATAAAATTTATATAAGTTTTTTCTAAAATGCAAATAGAATCCATTGATCAAAGAAACGGTTTGTCAACGAGACATGAAAAACCCAACCGAAGGTTTTGTAAGTACTTTTAATGTTATTTTCTTATTAAAATTAAAATATAAGTTTAATGAGCTAGGCAAAATTTTAATACAAACCTTTTTCTACACAAATCATTAAAGTAAAATTGCAGTTAGAGAACTTCGTCTAAATATTCTTATATGTGGAACAATACTTTACTTCCATTTTTTAGCCTCTACAGTTTTTTTCTAAAAACACTATAATTTGTTAAGAATGGTGGTTTTGAAAGCTTACAGCTACACAAACAGCAAAGAGTTTATACGCCTCTTTCGTAGCCTCTTATTTCTTGCATGCTTTTTCATTCACATGTCCGATGGGGGATGATTTAAATGAACTCTGAGAGTTATAACTTCAAGCTCAACTATCAACCAATTTGATCAAACTCCCAAACTAAAGAAGTCACCTAAGTGGTTGAATTACATTAAATACTGGCTACTCCAGAGAGTGATCCATAACATGCATTAAATCCAGAGGTTACAGTTACCTAAGCAATTAGCCATTATCACATCTTTAGCTTCTTCAGCTGTCACTTCTCACACAAATTAAATTGCCAAAGCAACATTAAATCCTCAGTACTTTCATGGGACTTGTAAATCGCTTCTTTCTTTGTCAAACATACACGATTTTACTCATTCATCCAAATAAAACACATAATCTTCATTTTATGGCTTTTATGAGGCTATTTGGTCAATTCAGAACCTGAATTAAAAAATACTTATGATTGCTTGTCGAATTATTTTCTACCCATACATGGCTTGTGGGTTTATGTGTGATTCCATTAGTCCATGATCGATATATAACTTACGTTAATAAAATAAAGCAAATATGAAAAATTCCAGACAGTCAGAGATGAATGTCAAAAGAAAGAAGAAACTCTTCTTTATGAATTACCGACCACATGTACTTTATCAACAAGACAGATAGTTCAGTTTAAATATACATAAGAGAAGGAAAAACACACTTCTGAATTCCAAACAAATGAGCCAGTTACCAACTTCTCAAGTACTGTAAATAAAAACAATCAAACACAGACTCCCACTCTATCATTGCATACGTGAAATTATGAATGCAATATTGTACTACTAATAGAGTACTTTCTGATTCTTCTTCAAGGATTATGCCGTTGCGTATAAATATAGTCAACGTGAGCAGCAAGTGTTCTCTTCATCAAGCATTCATCCTCTCCAAAACCTTCACAGCTCTCATCAACCGCCTCAACTCTCTGCAAAATATGACATCAATGAATATCATATAGTATTTAACCGCCACCAATATATATTAAATTAGAAAAAAAGAATGACAAAAATAAGGAATAACTCTAAAATTACTCCAAGTATAATTAAAGTTGAACCAACCTGTTGGTGCGGTTTTGTCAAAGATTCCTGGTGAAAAGCTGGCTCAGGGCGTATGGCATGGGAGAGCATGAAGAACAGGAACAGGGTGAAGAACAAAGCTGTGAGCTTGGTCATGTTGGCAGAGAAGGATGAAGAGTTTTTAAGATGGGAAAAGAAATAGAGGGTGTTTGAATGGAAGAGGGAGTGAGAGAAGGAATATATATAGAGATAAGGAAGCAAATGGAAGTGTGAACTTTGAAAGTGAGTTATTTATTGTAGCTCGCAATCAAAGACCAAGGGCATCGAGGAACCACTGTGAAACAAGGGGATACATAAATAAAACCTCAAACACGCTTTTCTTTTCTTTTTTGTTGAATAAAGTTGTCAATGGACAGTCAGTCACATGAATATTGAACAGTGGATAAAACCGAGAAAGCAACCTAGGACAAAAAAGAAAGGTTAGATTGGAACTTCCGTAGGGTTGGAAAATTTGTTACGGGATGGCTTGGAAATTGATTAAAGAATTAAAAAAATTATTATATTTTTAACGTAGAATTTATTGATAAAATTAAATTATTTCGTTACCAGTAGTTTTGTCAAGAGAAGTGTGGTCCATTATAAATTTAAATCATTATGTTTTATTTGAATGGTTAGGATTTTATGAAAATACAGATAATTTTCTACTAAAGTCGTCATGCGACCACGGAATATGTGTGGATACATATATATTCTGAATATGATATGTGTGGATATTTTAAATTAAATACCTTTATTAAATGTGTATGATAAACAATATAAACTAAAAATTTCTACAATTTGACTTAGTAAGGTTTATCATATATATGTTATAAGCCTATAAACTTTTATTAAAATAATAACATTTTAACTAGTGCATACTTGGTTACTACTTTTAAGGTTTATTTTTATTAAAACTATTAATTCGCAATATATTTTCTCTCTTAGAAAAACATATGAGGTTTGAAAATCAAGTCTATAAAACTGTAATTTGATCACTAATAAAAAGAAAAAGTGCATTATACTGCTCTCACTAATTTGCTTATTTTTGTGATCAGGATGGTCACTGAATATGATATGTCTTGCGTTTTTATATATTGTGCCCATAATTAAGTTTTAAAGATTACTTTTGTAGTCATTAATGTTAAAATTTATTGAGTATTCCTCGCCACAAGAACATGCAAATGATTTGGGCAGGAAGTATTTGGTTATAATGGTAAGAGGAAGAAACAGAGCCATGCATTTGTTTGTCTGAATCTAGAATGTGTATATAGAATGATGCATTAAGTGTGGTGACATCTCATGATCTCATGCATGGATTACGGCTAATCACGCAGATCAGCATGAGGACTTTTCAAAGGTGTAGTGATGGCATCAATTAATTCACATCCAGATTCACGACAAGCGTGTATCACCCGTTTGGAATCTTGTACCGTTTTTCATAACCGTTGGCTATACGAGATAGAGGGCGTGGTGCATCTAGAATTCCCCAGATATCGTTGCCATGCCATTCATACTTCCTACGTTATGAATGAGCTAATATTGGGTCATCATGATATTAAAAATATTTTTTATATGTAGAAAAATAAGTTTTTTGGTAAGGTATAATTTAAGCTTTATCAAATTCCATAAATCATTAGAATGATGATGTTGTAATTGTGAATAGTTTTTTTTGTTTCCTCTTTTGCGATTTAAATAAGTAGAAATATCAAATTTTAGTTTTATAAGTGATGCATTGCATTTCATAATGTGGCTTGGATGACTTTCATTACTAGTTTACTTGCATTCTCTTTCGTTGACTCGACCTTCATGTTGGAATGCCACTTCCAGCTCGCTCGTATCAACATAACGAAAGTCACAGCATTGTGAGCAAATTCTTAGACAACTTCTGGCAAAATATAATGCATCCCTATAAAGTGACCATTTCACAGTTATCTCTTCACAAACTTCTAGTTTTCAATTTCTGTCCGACATGAATCCATTTTACTCCCACGCCTTTTGAGTTACGTTTATGAATAATTATTATTAGGATCAAAACTTGTTAGTCATAGTCTCCTTGCACCATTCCTGATTTTAAGCAACACTTACATCGTAACGTTTGAAAAATTATTATTTAAAATAGAAATGAGTAATAATTGAGTTGTTGAAGTGTAAGTTTATTTGCCTTCAGGTTATAATATATAATAAAATTGTTGTATGTTTATTTTAAACAAGGTGAAAAAAAGTTTAGATAATTAAAGCTTGCTTTAAGTTAAGCTTTTGAAATTGTAAGTATTTTAAAACACGTTTAATTACTATTTCAGCCAACTGTTAATAAAACCTGATTATCTTATATGAAGTTTTGGAAATGGTAATATTTTAAAACACGTTTAATAAAGTTGTCTTCAGTGTTATAATTGAATTGTAACATTAGGAAACTCATCCTGACTAATATTGAAGATGCGCTTAGTGCTTTAAAACCCTTCTTCCCATCTCGCTCGTTCACACTCCACATTCTGCTCCGCTTGTAGAGTAGTTCCTATACGTCCTATTGTAATTTTTTCACTTGTGGTTAAAGCAATTGTGAATTCTGTTTATCCTGATATGCTTCGGTTGTTTTTGAATATGGAAGATGAGTAGATTACAAAAAAATAAAAAAATTAGAATTATCAACATCCAAAATTCAATCCAGGTCTTCTCAACAACTTAACAAATAGACCACAAAAACTTTTCTAATATTATAATTATAATTTCAATAACTAATAATAATAATGTTATTATTATTATTATTAATATACTTATTTTTTTATTATTATTGTTAATATTATTATTATTATTATTACAATTATTATTATTGTTATTAGTATTATTATTGTTATTAGTATTATTATTGTTATTAATTTTTAATTATTATTATTAGTATTATTTTTTAATTATTATTATTATTAACAATCTTAATAAAATTTTAATTAAAAATTTTATGGTAATTTTTTCTGCTGATAAATCTATCATTAAACTAATCCAAAATAATTTTATCATTAAAATCCGTCAATAATAACATTTTATAAATAAATAAAATGTTGTTAATAATTTTAATTTTTCTTATAATATTGACCAAGTAAGCCCATATATTTACTGTTATGTTTTTCACTCCCTACATTGTTTTTTCTTTTCCAATAGTACTATGTTACGATGGGTATTTAATTTTCTTCATTGTTTGTTTCTCTTTTCCAACAATAGTACGTTGTTGATGTGTTAGATCAATATTGCAGCATCCATCGTTTACTGTCTGATGACATCTTTGGGGAGAATAATGAATTTTGAATTTATAATTCTTAATGCGAACACTGGATGTTGGCCACTGGAGATGGAAAGTTGTAACTTGTGAGATGATATGAAAGAGTGGTTGAAAAATAAGGAAAGGACTCATGTTGACAACCAATATCAATGATATCACCACTTATTTAATTATTTGTCATTACTTTTAGATTTTTATTTCATTGTTTTATATGTTTTCCTTTTTGTGTTTTTTTTATGATGTATTTTAATATGTCCTACTTTTGGTTAGTTTATGTTTATTATTACCCTTGATATTAATTGCTAGTTCTTTTCCCCTACAAAAATCTGCATCACATTTTAATTGTCTTTTAGATTCTATCAACGCCTACCTCTTTCGGCAAAAGATTAAAGCCCTAGGGGAAATTCCGACAAGTTGTCAAACATTAACACTTTTTTTCCAAATATTACAGTTTAAGATTATTATACAAATAATAAAAACAACAATATTTTTTTTTGTTAAGAAAAGTTGCTAAAATAATATCCTTTTTTTTATAAATACATTATTTTAAATTAGAAAGATGAAATAATTGATTTCAAGATAAGAAAAAAAATAAGTTTTGAGGACATCAATTATTTTATAACTTTTTACAATAATTAAAATTGTAATTATTTTAAAACAGAAATATAATCTGACATAAGATTTCTGAAAAAAATATGAGATGAGATTTGTTAGATAAACAAGCGGACTTGAAACATCAGATGCTAGATCATATATTATCAATAATATTGTATTTTGCAAAAATAGTGAGGCTTTTTTTTATCACATACGAAATTCTAAAGGAGAATCATCACAACATTCCATTCCATGGGCCAGTTAAATTTTTAAACGATTTCTGAACACAAAGTTGATCAACGGGCAACACTAGAACGAGGAAAAACTGTAAATAATATATTTAAATTAAACTATATGCATAGACATGTTTGATGAGTGATGTTGACCCGGGATGGTTTGGTGATTATATAAAACGAAAGGAATTTATGGTAAACAAAAAGACAGAAGAAGAAGAAAGGAATTTAATTGAAGAAATGAGAGATCCTTTTTGACTATGTTTGCGCTGTGTTTCGTAATGAGGTCTTCCTCCACTGGAAAGAATTTATTGATTAGAGGAATATCTTTGAGTGTTAGTTAAGGTAATTGAGGAGAGTTGGGGAGATTTGGTGTGCCTCAAACTATTTAGTGTCATATAATGGGGTCTTCCTAAACAAAAGTTGAAGGCATATGAGTCAAAGGGGAATTTTTCTGATGAATTTTTGTTGTTAAAAACTCTTTTGTGTTTGTAAGTAGGAATTGGGTTGGACAATTATTGGTGTACGTGTTTGCTTCGAACTCAAACTAAGGTCAGAACCTTGTCAGTCGGCAAATACATCTTAATAACCCAAATCTGCTGCCAAAACTAATTTCAGTCACCAATCATTTTCTTTTTATAAATTGAACAGAGATATAATGAAAGTTATGAAAATAAAATGTGTATCTTATGATGTTTAATTTAAATGAAACCATTCTATATTTTTATTTTTATTTTCATTATTTTATTCTTTTATTTAGATTTTTCTTTTACCATTTTTGTGCTTTGAAATCATTAATAGCTTCTCAAACTTTCATCAAATATCATTTCTATCTATATTACATAAAGTTATCAGAATTATAATGTCAATCTATTTAATATCATTTTACTCTAAATTAGATGTTTAATATGATTTATATCAAACTTAATTTTTAGTATTTTTCAAAATTAGTTTATGTTTATCCATCTCGAGGTTTTTTCTCCTTTTTTTTTCTTTTAATTTGGCTTCTACACTATGCAATGGAGCTGCAATTTAGATTAAATGGCTCCTCTAATACATTCTATAAAATTGCTAATATTTTAGTGATTTATAGAAAATTATGTAAAAAATTACTGAAAATATCATTAAGAAAAACAAGTAATTATGGATTTCTTTTAAGTAATAATTTATGACAATTTTTTTATTTAAATGAATTAAAAAATTAAATCAAATATACATTTATTACTAAGCTACACTAAGTTTTTTTTAATTTTTCACCGTTTGAAGTCTTGTTTATGTGACTAGTGGATACTTACGTTAACAAGAGTTTCATGTTTGTCAACGTCATCCAATATATGATACCACCTTATACATCACCTATAAAAATTCATGCAAATCACCCAATTAACACCACTTATCAAAGTTAAACCTTATATACACAGATACGATCTCATGTATATATGTATACAAGCTATCCATGAAAAATCCACCGACCACAACTGGTTACTCAAAAAACGTATATATCATGCATAGATCATATAATGCATATTAACATTAGTCATATATCAAAACCACATATAATTAATTTCATCTTTTATATATTATATCACAAAAAAACATGTATAAAAAATACTAAATATATAGAAACATAAAGCATATCATCATCATTTCAGCACATCGTTGCATCTTGCTTGAATGACTTTATCCACATATACAAGACATCATCCATTTCACTTAAATGTAACCTTTGTCGCTTGAGCAAATTGTAACCCAAGAGCAACACTCCTTTAGACTTCTCCTCACTCAATTGACCATCTTGTTGCTTGAGCATTCATCGCTTGAGCATTATCGTCAACACTTGAGTGACCATCATGTTGTTTAAAAAAATCTAACAAATTCTAAAAGGCTCACTCACCGTCTTAAGATGGTTGAGCGTCTAACCCATGCTTGAGTGCCCGTTACACATGTCACATATTTCCTTGTGCGATGACATTGTGTTCAAAAACAACGTTTGAACCACAAACAATGTCATTGAGTGTTCTATTCAATACTTGAGTGATATGCTTCCATATAAGAGAGAATTATCTTAGCCCTTCTCTCGCTCATATTGCAAGCCCTTGCTTAAGTTATACACCACATTACTTGAGTGATGTAAGGCGTTGATGCAATCAATGCACACAAAGTGAGGGGTGAAAATAAAAACTTATCGAAAGGTGTAGTTTAAAAGATGTTGGGCTTAAAAGTGAGTTGAAATCTTTTTTAGTTTCAAGAACAAAGATATAAACATTGAGCTTAAAAAAAATGGATTAGAAGTCTTCATTTTCTCCTTTCTTTAGAACAATAGGCAAACATATATTTATCTTCATTCTTCCTTTTTTTTTCTTTATTCCTTCTTCTTTTCTCTAAGTTTCATACACAAACTCTCTTATTTATTTTGGCGATATAAGTGTGCAAGATTGTAAATGTAAAACATCCATCTTTAGACTTTACTTTAGTTAAAAAAATTTCTTTTTTCATTCTCCTTCTTAAGTTGAACTCATTAGGGGTGGGAGGTTTCTGGGATGCAACAATTTTTAATAATTTGACTTTAGGATATTTGTAATTAGGTTTTCACATTAACAACAAATAGTTAATTGTATTTACACTTTTCATCGACATAGTCCCTATTTGTTATAGATCCAAATGCACTTGTCATCTTTGCCTTGCGTGCTTTAAAATTTGCTTAAACCCTTAACCGAACTGTGCATGATTTCAATTTTGTAATATATGCTTTGTAGAGGAAGGTCACATGACTATTGTGTCTTACCTTAATTGATATTCTTTGTATATACACTTTGTAGAGGAAGGTCACATGGAGGCCCGAGGATGAGGAAAAAGTTAAGAAAAATTTTAATTCCAGGGCTTCTGATAGACCTTTAGAAATGTTTAAACTTGCTAGACAAGACGGTAAGAAGCCCGATTGGATTAGCAATAATGTCTGGAACAACTTACTAGAAAAATGGAATATGTCGGCCAATCGATCTAAGTGTCAAACAGCTTTGAAAAATCGTCTATCTGATAAAGGTGGTAGTTTGCACACCGAAGGATCGATTAGTGTTCATGAACATGCCATACGTATGGTATGACTTCTTGAATATGTTGCTATTTAATTATGATCTTTAGATTTCCTTCTAATTATTTACTTTGTGATGCTTTTGTTTTTAGGCAGAGGCGTTGGGTCGATTAGTGCATGTAGACGAAGTCTTCGAACAAACACATAGAAGAAACAACACTAGAGAGTTCATCGATGATCGATTTAGGCGTACTTATGTGAGTTTCCTTCATTACATCTAACTAAAAAAATTTACTACTTATATGACAAACTACTTTGTCTTTACAGGAAGATTTTGAGAGAAGATTTTCTCAAGCACTGTCTGAGTCTACTTTTACACCGGGAGTCTCAGAATGCAGTTCCCTAGACCCTGCTAAGGAGGAAAGACTAAGAAATACATGTTAGTTAAAGGCTACCGGTGGAAGATATAAAGGCTGAGTATATGGAATTGGGCAAGTCAAACGTCATGATGTATCTATTCAAAGTTTCATGTAGTAGACACAAGCATGCTCCTGTAAGCAAGTTGAATCTGAAGAGATTGATCGTTTGAGACAGCGACTTGCAACTAGTGAGGATCGTTTGTCCACTAGTGAGGACCGCTTGTCCATAGTGAGGAGCAAATTCGTCAGATGAATTCCCCGATTCCAAGCATTTATTGGTGCAGTCCTCCATTACCTACATCCTTTAGTAGCTGCAGCTGACCAAAATATTTGACAAGAAGATCATCATCATCAAACCGAACAGTAACAACATGACCACCAACAAACTGACCAGCAAAATGAAGAACCACGAGGAGATCACCCATGATCGCTATAATAAGTATTAGTTTGTATGAGAATGAGACACGACTTAGGATAATTTTGTTTTCATTTTAATCTTTATTAACTATGTATGATTTTCTTTACTATGATGTAGACTATGCCTAAATTTTAATTTTGATTGTTCTAGATTATGACAACTTATCCTATTTTACAACTGCTTCAACAATTTATAGTTTATGAACTGCATATGAACTGTTTATGAACTTTCTAGATTGGAGATTTTGATTATGTATTACCAGATATTCGTAAGCCATATAAATAAAATTGATACCTAAATCTGTCTGTATAATTACATACGAAAAAATTCATATTTAATTACTTATGGATATTTTTGTATATAATTACTTACGAATATTTTCGTATGTAATTGCATATGAATTTTTTGTACGTAATTATATACGGATATTTCTATATGTAATTACATACAAATATTTTTTGTACATAATTACATATAGATAGTTTTTGTACATACATACAAATATTTATGTATGTAATTACATATGGATTTTTCTATATGTAATTACATATAAAAAAATTTGTATGTAATTACATACGGATTTTGAAATCCGAATATAACAGTTAATTACGAAGGTTTTACATATAAATTTTTGGTCGTATATAATCCGTAGATAAATTCAAATTACATACAGATTTTTAATATTATATACGAATTTCGACTATATGTAATTCCCATTTTTTTTTATAGTAATTGAATTTCGTTTAAATGGTTTGAGCAATATTTAACTTGAGAGTACTTCAAACACTTTAAAAACTAATAATCTTTTTTCAAAAAAATTTCATTCTTATAATGTTTAAATTCTTTCCAAAATTAAAAATTAATAATATTCGAACTCATGACCAAAAACTATCAATACCAAACAACAATAGTACTATACTGAAAACAATAGTTTGGAAATCTAACATTTTTCACAAGATTTTCTTTTTTATTATGTTTGAATTCTTTCAAAACTAAAAAACAGTAATATTCCAACTTATGATGTCAAAATTATCGATATCAAACCATAATCATATTACATAAACATCTATGATTCACATATTTCAAATTTCACATATTCTAAAAACAGTAATATTCCAACTCATGATGTCAAAATTATCGATATCAAACAATAATCATATTACATAAACATCTAAACATATATGATTCACATATTTCAAGTTTCACATATTCTATTAATCAAAATTATTATCACTATACAAAATTGTAATATTACATTTCCTTACTTAAATTGAAGTATTTCTTTCACTTACAGAGTCTTTATAACTTTCCAATCACCTTAATCACCCCATTTAAGTCTCCAGAAGTAATCATACACTAAAAACTCTTTCCTTAACATATTTTTCGAAAAGAAAATAAAGGACTAAAACTTACATACTTTTTTTTTTTTTACTTACTGGAGCCAAATTTTGATAAGTAAAACAAAATCAACATTTCACTGTCTCTAGATAGGTCAATTTGACAAGAATCCATCGATTATTATTTCATTTAAAAATAAAGAAAATATAAAGAGAAAATAATTTTCTAAATTAAAGATTTTAAAATAAACTAAAAAATAAATGTCTACTTTTTATTTATAACGATAAAAAAATCATTTCAAAATTTAGTAAATTATTATCTAGTATTACATCCTCATATATGACGAGTTCGATTTTTACCCACATGACATTGAAGGCAAACTTAAATATGATTGTTCTGCACTAATTTTGCTTTATAATATTTATGTGAACCAATTTTTGTTTAGCACCTAAACTATATTCTACTGAACTTAGATTTTATAATTTGAATGTAATGGACTATTTATTACAAAAATAAGAAGATTAAAATTCATGTAAGATATATTGGTAAAAATTAAATAATAATCCAATTGCAAGTTCTATTAATCTAGTTACTGGTTTTAGTTTAATGTGATCTAAATCGATCCACTAGCATCCTTTTTTAAAGTAAGTTTCTTTTAGCAAAAATATTTTTGTGTCACATTCATTTATTTATACTTCAAATTTTTAAAGCATTTATTCAAAAGTAGCTACAAGTTTCAACACATCCATCATGATTATGGTATTCTGATGGATTTCCCTACCTGTCTGTTGAAGCTTTGACTACTAATGCTTCATCAATGCGAATCTGGCCACACATCTTTAGGTTCCAGTTTGATGGAACTTATCAATTACTTGCTTATAATATCATATATCCTTCTAATATGACTAAAAATTGAATTACTAGCTCTGTTTTCACCGACCAAGGAGCCTCAAGATAGGAGCTTGAAGAAAGCATTAACATGTAACTCAGAAAAATTGGTTGATAAAGAAAACTACATAAAACCATCACAAAAGTTTAACATATATACGAATAAAAATTCTTATAAAAATTACATACTTAATATTTAAAATTAAAATTACATATAAAATTTTACATATAAATTTATATTCAAATTTTTACGTATAGATTTTACATTTAAGTTTTACGTTCCAATACATATTCATACATATATAATACTATATTATTATCATTATTATTATTAACATTATTGTTAATATTATTATTAATATTAGTATTATTATTAAAATGACTAATAATATTATTAATATTAATGTTAATATAATATTGTTATTGTTAATATTAGTATTATTAACATTATTAATATTTTTTGTTATTAATAATAATTTTAATAAATATTATTATTAATAATATTATTAATACTAAAATCAATATCGATATTATTAATGTTAATATTATTTTTAACATTAATATTATTTTTAATATTATTATTATTGTTATTATTGTTATTACTATTAATATAAATATTAATGTTATTAATTTTTTATTATTAATATTATAATTATTAATTATAAAAATTGTAATTATTATAATAATAATCATCATCATAAGAATAATAATAACTATTATAAAATATTAGAAAAAATAATCTAATCTAAAGATAAATCCTGTATGTATGTATAAAATTTGGATTTGATTCCTACTTTCAGTAAATAGTTAATAATACTAATAAAATATATGTAAATTTCATTTTTTTTAGTATAAAACGGATTGGTTTAAAATTCTTTGTGCATTTCCCTCTACCAAGCTTATTTGTTTTTCTACTTGCTCATCTATCAATGTTGGATAGGATAAGATAAGGACGACACTGAAATTCGAATCCACCTATAAAATGAAACATGAATTATACCTCAAGATGGTATGCTCAATGGCAAGCTTATCTTTAATATAGCCAGGTGTTTCAGGCATGTTCTATAATTCTAATTTATTTTGATTCTTTTTTTGTGAAATAACATTTCATTTGATGTTGGATTATTATAAGTATCCCTTTCAGTACATATTACAAAAGTCAATGATCACTGAGGATTCTCTTCCACCCACGTAGAGATTTAGATGTGAACATGAATTAATTTGTTCAAGTGAGGAACTTGTATATGGCTAGTCAATTTTTTTGCGATCATGACTCATTAAGGTGTGAATTCAAAAGAAGTCAGAAATTTTACTCTTTTCTCCTTATTTATGTGTATGTTTTTTCTCCGATGGAGCCCACTAAAAGAAGAATCATACAGAAAATGGGGATAGCCTTGAAGAAAATGTAGTAATGTACTTTTCTGCATGGCCTACTACGGAAATATTAGATAGCTCCTGAGTTATACAAGAAGACGCAGATGTCTATAATTATAAATTCTGACTTACACTTGGAATTTATTGGTATGATGCGTCATAAGTTAACAATTTGTAAAGTCCGAGGAGAAAATCCCTTGGTTACACTTCACGTTTAGAACCATACATAAGAGCCCTCACAGTGTCAAAAAAGTCACTATTCACATGATTTTTTTTTTTTTTTTTCTTTTCTTATGTTCACAAAGTGAATGTTTGCTCATCAAATTTGTTATGTTGTTGCTGGAAGAGATGATAATCCACTCACTTAACCAAACTTTTTCAAGAATGATTTTTCTCTCAAATCTTTAAGTTTTCATTTAAAAAAAATGAGTGATAGCTATTCAACTATAAACAAATATGACTTTACTACGTTAATATATTAATTTGCAAATTGAATAAAGCGCATACATATATATATATATATATAATGTTATTAGTTAATGTATGGTAATGTACTTATCAAATATTGAATTCAAGTGCATATCTAGAATTTAAACACAATATTATTAGTTAAATTAGAATAATATCATGTCAAATCATCCATGTTTATCCTATATTGGATAAGGGTGACAATATTGAATGGATCCAACTGCCTAACCCCTAAAAAACGAAGTATGGTAGGTGGGCTTTTTCGTAATGCACACCAGTGATTACTGCTTATATTCATATATTAATAGCAGACAGACTAAAATACCATCCTCTGCTACACCATGTTGTCCCCGTTGTCATGGTGTCTTCTTCTTCATTGGACCTCCACCTGCATTTCTGTTCTACATTGCGATATTTGAGAAGAAGAAAAAGAGAATAAAATGTTGGGTTTGATAGAAAATTTGTTTTGAAAAATCCGTTTTGAAAATATTCAGGGTTTAGAGTTTAAATTCTAAAATATTTAAGATATTTGGAAAAGCTTGTTCTAGAGATAATCTTCTAAAAAGCATCTCATACCAAAAAAGCTTGTTTCGAAAAGCATTTGATATAAACTGAAAATCTTGTTCCAAAAAATGTTTCAAAAGTTCTGTTTTAAAAATCTTATTTTAGAAATTCTGGAAAGCTAGTTTCGAGGAAGATTTCTGAAAGAGTCACCTTTATGAAGGGTATAATTGTCATTCTAATAATTATGAGGATGAAGTTAGTAATTATACGGGGTGCAGGAAGTAAAAGCACAGTGATTCAATATACGAATATACCCAGACCACCCCATCAATGCAGTATTCAATGAACTAACGATGCTCAGCCCAAACCCATCAAGCAATAGGTAAGACAGCCTATCTGCTGGACAAATATTATTATGTTCTTTTTCAAAAATAGTTTTTTACTATTTAGGATCACTCGTTAGGGAGGTGATGCTTAATGCCATAAATAAGCCAATATAATTGACATCAATTTATTTATGGTTTTTGTTTGTTTTTCCAAAGCACATTATTTTATTATTATTGGTTTATTTTACGAAGTTAATTCCTCTAATAAAAATATTTACGTTTAAATTTAGACTAAATTATTAATATGTTTTAGGTTTTTAATTAAACCTGTCACTTTAAATTAGTATCCTAAATAAAAAGGTTTAATTTGTTTTTCCATTTTTGTGGATGGACCCGCAACCCGTTTTAAACGGTACAACTAATAACATGAGGATCATTCCATCCCAATTGGTTTTAATTAGACGGTCAAGGGACAACCCACTTTGTGATCTCTAAACAATTAAACCTGAATTTTAATTAAATAAATAATATGTTTGCTCACAACCCCCTTTAAATGTAATAATTAAGACTTCTAATAAATATATTTTTATTACAAATAATAAAAACGATGTTGTTGAAATTACGATCAGATACGCTATTTATGTTTCAACAAAAAATTGTATTTTTAACTAGTACTTTTAAAAAATTTATATATTACTTAAAACAAAAACATCAAATAAAAAATCCCATTTTTAATATACTTAGGCGAGATTATTTTTTATTGTATAAAAAAACATTCTTTTGTGTTAACATATTAAAAACTTTGTCTTTAGTTACAATAACAGCCTAAACAATTTAATGTGTTGAATAATTGAATTAATTAAACTCCTAAAGCTTTGGTTTTGAATAGTCGGGTGCAAAGGACAAAAAGCAGAACCTCAACTGTGCTATACTTTTCTTGCTATCAAAGCCCCCAATAAGCAGCATCTTATCGTGCCCAAAAGCAGTGACAAAGCCACGAATTTTCTTATTCCAAACCCCCCAACACTCACTATACTATACCCTTTGTCGTAGGCGCTAGGAAGCTTCTTAGTCACAGATTAAATGAACTAATCACATAATTTCAATAAGCATTACACGGTTCCACCAATCTTGGTAAAGAAAAATAAATCAGTGAATGAAAGTATGAGCTGCACCGGGACACGCTTTTCCAGAGGGAGAGGGTTCAAGAATTCCCCATGCACGTGTCAAAAGCTTGATGGGGTTGCTGTGGCTGCAACTAGGCTCTGTCAAAGCTTTGTATCTGCCTTTTTCGCTTCCTTAGAATGGTGCTCTTGTTTCTATGTTGACACAAACGATGACGGTCCCGATGCCGATTCCACTTCTGCAACATCTCTCATTCTCAGCGCCGAAAAGGATGACTCTGCCACTTTCCGTTTCTTCAACCAAACTTGAACACTGCACATATTTCGACTCGGTCCACGTATATACATACGTATTCACAATCAACATCTCGCTATGCATGCAGTTGCTTGTCGATTTGGATGCATGCACGTATACATTTTATCCTTAGCTTCTTCCTTTAATTTGAAAACTACTGTACAGTATTGCCATGATTTCAAAGATAAAGCAGAAGCTTAGTTATCAAGGTGTGAACATTTGTATATATTCACGAAAGTTCAACTTGTTAGTTGTTTGTTTAGATTACATATATTGTTAATATTATGTACATATTTTTATGACTACTCATTTGTTTTCACTACCAGAGAACGGAACTAGCATCTAGAAAAACGAATTTTAAGCCAAAAGAACTTCAGCCACAGTATATATACAGGAATAGTCTGTTTAAAGTTAACAAGAAATACCAGTTGGCAGGAATCTCGATTACTTTATATCTGTGTTTTTCGGTAAACGGTGACAAGCAAGGAACCAAAAAGATGGCATGATTCATTGTTAAGAACAAAATTTTCTTTTTCTAAAATTTCTTGCTATGTGTTGACCAATTCGTAAGATTAAATTTAATGACTAAGCCTTTCCCCCCGACGTAAGTAAAGCAAATTCTTAATGTTCTTCAGAGAAGATTCCTGTTTCGTTTCATGTATTTTAATTATTTAATACCTAATCAAGCAAGTTAAGTATACTCTTTAAATAATTTTCAATGCTTAAAAAAAATAATCGTTTTTGGAAATGAGATATTTGGGATAAAAAATTACTCAAAGGTATTATATGAAGTCATTCAATTCAAAGTAGTTTTATTTTCAAAATAATAATAATGAAATAATTTTTCATTTCATTTTATAATATCCATCAAGTCAACACATTATTGGAAATTTTTTAACTGTAAAGCCAAAAATTTCTCCAAAGTTACTGTAAATAGTCTTGCGTACAAGGTTAAATGTTGCTCTATTTTAGAGTGATAAACTTAACCAATACATGTACGAGTTAGTGGCTATAATTCCATATAAGATTCTAACAGTTGGATCTAATTAAGCATCCCATTCACTCCACTTATGGCTTGTTTATAATTAAAGTAGACATTGAAGTGAATTTCGATTTTATATGAACTGGGCTAAAATAAAAAGTTTATGATGACTAAACGGAGAATTAAAATTTAGTTAGAATATGAAAAAAAAAATCAAATTCACTTTGTAACTTGACTACTAATTAATCCAGTTAATTTTTTTTGGGAATGTAATTATAAATGTTTAAATAAAAAGAACATTAGTATTGTTTAAATTTAGGGTGTCTATATATAATCAGTTAGCGATGTATTCTTGTCATAACGTAATTTTTAAAAGAGAACATTGGAATTGTAGAAAGTAATTAATTATTATTCTTTCAAAAATTGAATAGAAACTTTTTTATACTACTATAAACTGAAGTCTTTATAATGAAAAGAATCATTCCAATTTAAGGAGGTAGACATATACCAAACAAGAGAGAAACAAGACTACGAGATTTGAGATAGTGTTTTGGTTTTAGTGAAAGAGTGATCGACATTTCTTGAGAGATAGAGTAGATTTGTTGGATGATATATATTACAGGGAAGAGTTTTCAACTTGGTTTACAAAATTTATAATTTTATTTCAAGTAACGAATATTCATTGCGATATTTTGGTAAATATACAAAAGAGTGTTTAACCGTGTTAGATTTAGTTATGTTTCTACTATTTTGTAAATGGTACAGTCTTGTGTTCCCTCTTCCCATATAAATAAACCAAAATATTTAACATGTTATGTTGAAAATTTAAATTTGAAACTTAACAAAAAATCAATTTTTTTACCACTTAAAAACATATTATTTCAAAAATAATTTTATTCAATGTCAATAACTGAAAATTGACATCTCTTCGGAATTCATAATGGTGTGTAAGATATTAATGAGATAAATAAATAAAAATTAAATGAAGATATAATTTCTGGGTATATTTTATTCTTATGAAATCCTTATAAATTTTTATTTAATAGGTTATTATGAAAAAAATATATTAGTTTTTTTTATAACATGTTTTAATCATCTCTGGTGGCTATATATACAGAGCAGTCAAAAGAGAGAAAAACATATGGTCCAAGTAGGACCACATGTCGAGTGAATTCACCTAACAAAATGTAAAGATATTGTGAAGAAAGAAAGAATATATGAGAGGATGGTTACATGATTCAAGTAATCCAAATGTGTTAGCGATTTGTAAGAAATGACCAACGAAAATTCAAAGTAGGCTTAATGGCGGACACAACTTTGGAGGGCATCGTTAACTTCCTTCCTTAATTTGAATAAGAATGTTTCCTTTTTTGTGTACCTCGTGCCTCGTTAGTTCCTTGTGCTATGAAACTGGCGGCAACAAGATGAACTTGGAATACCTGGCTATAAGTGGTTCAAGAGAGAATATATATCCTGGGGGACAAACTTTCAAGCCAGGAATTTAACTGAATCTTCAAACAAGCATAGATTCTTCACACCAAAGTCCAATCAAGATTTTTCTTAAGAAAAAAAATAAAAAAGCGAGAAAGTGAGATAGCAGGAAAGCCAAATCACTGGCATGTGATAAAGAGAGATCTACAGAGATCCCAGCAAGAGATTTCCTTTCTCAATGATTGGTGCAACTGAAACTAGCTTTCCGTCTCTTTAAAAATGTTTTAATTTCAAATTTATGAATATAAAGTATGATTAAGAAAGAAATTCAATTAAATTGATTGATACTTGGTACCTTAAACCTGATTACTGTAAAAAAGGATTGAAACGAACAAGACAGATAAGGTGGGCATGTGATAAAATATCCTGCAGAGACATACTTTAGCCAAATGTGAAAAAGGAGTTCCTGTCCCCAGCAATAGTGCATTCCATTTGATCTGTTTCACTAACGTAGACACTTCAGGACTCTCCTACATGAAAATGCAATGCTTTTTAGCTGCGTTGTCAGTTTTTTTTTTCTTTTCTGTAAGATATTGTGAATGTGATATATCTTTGCATGGTGTGGAGGACTTCAAGATTCTAATTCCTTGGCACCCCAATGTCTTTCGTCCAACGCATTAGGAGGGTTGTACCCACCCAAAACAATAAAGTTAACAAAAGCCAAACCTTACCCATCACATTTTTATCTTCCTTCTCTTTTTCTCTTTTGCAGACACCACATATATCGTGTTCCTCCTTTACTTTCTTTTATATTTTTCATTATCATAAGTGGAACACATGTCAGAAGATTAAACGGAGCGTTCATATTGTATAATCTTAATTAAGTGTGGATGCTAATTGAGAAACTATCTTGAACTTAAAGGTGGATAACCATATTTTTTTCTATTTTACTTCGGTGATGTACTTTTATATATTTAAAAAACAGAAAAAAAAAAGAGAAGTAATGATGTATATATAATTGTCTTCAGAGTTATACATGATGACAAATTGTTAGGATTAAATAAGGAAAATTATCCTAATTGGTTTTCTATGATTGCATTAATGCTACTTGTGGTACCAGCGAATTTTCTTTTTTTTTTTTTTTTTCTTCTTTGCTTTATATCCCTCTTCCCCTTCACGTGGTTTGC
>Ga0099824_1003451_pt1 | contig 23104 bp, 10 predicted proteins | sample SiratrowhiteBW_FD_76837 | JGI IMG/M metagenome (GOLD analysis project Ga0099824, IMG submission 76837) | Root nodule microbial communities of legume samples collected from California, USA - Siratro white BW | ecosystem: Host-associated > Plants > Roots > Nodule | place: USA: California... | reverse complement strand
TATAAAATAAAATAAGACATATATACAAATATTTTATTTATGTAAATTGTAGACCCATAAAAAAAAAGAAAACAACATTATAATTATAATATTCTTTATATCAAAATTAAAAATATAAAAAAATACATATATTTTTTTTATTTTATATATATATATATATATATATATATATATATATATATATATATTATATCCATTTTGATACCCTAATATATATAGTACGAAAATAATGATGTGTTTCATTTGATGTGCCCACACTCTCTTCTTTGCTTTGTTTGGCTCATGATTTCTGGAGAAGGTACTGAAGCCATAGCTGTCTACTTCTACCAAGGTACAGCTCTAGGGATCAAATATTAATGTAGCATTATATTCTATTGTACTTTAACCTTAATTTCAAATTCTACTCGTTTACCTTTTCTTTAACAATATTAACTGAATTTTATTTTATACTTTTTCTACATCAAGTATAATATTGTGAAAACAATATTTTTTTTAGTAAAGTACCATTTACGCCATGCGACTGAGTTTTGAAAAGTTCTAATAATACCAATTTAATAATTAAAATAAATTAAAATAAAATAATAGTTTTAAAGATGAAATAAATATTTGATTTGATATTTTTAAACATTTGAAAAGTTCTAATAATACTTATTCATATTTATTTTCATAATTAATAATTGTCATAATCAATACTTGATTAAAAATATTTTTTTATTCAAATAAAAAAAATTAAGAGGGATTAAAAATTTTAACATCGATTTAAATTAGCAACGAATAAAAATATTATTTTTCACTTATGGAATGCAATCAAATTGCATTTGCACAACAATTTGATTTTTGTTCGATTACAAATTTACTTGATCAACCTAAACTTTCAAAAAAGTTGATGATTCTAGGTCAAACATCAAAGTTATAAAATACAATTTGTTCACTACATTTTTAAGACAATTAACCGAAGTAGATGAACAGTACAAGGATGGTACAATTTACTTGATCCAAAAGGCAGTGCTATTAGACAATAAAGAAAAAGTTTGAAAAATCTCCACAAATTAAAAAGTGATTAGCAAAGAAATGTATGAGATAAATTGAGTCAAATGAAGAAGTCGATGATGGGATATTTAAAGGAGTTATTGTTGACTAGTTTTGTGCATGAAGTGAAGAAGAAAATGCATAGATGAATCACCACTAGCTAAAACCTGTCTCACAAACATAAAATCAAAAGAAGAAACTATACTAATTTCTTGGAAGAGACATGTGTTAACGTTAATCGACAACAATGTGAAACCATCATCCATGTTCTAGAGTGATAGTTACAACTGAATCATTTGAAAACTTCAAGTCTCCATAATCATCAACAGCCGGCAGTGTTGATATTCACATGCAATCCATCACCATGGAAATTCAATTTCGTGTTACCATTATTAGTGGTCAAATTAATGAAGATTTGATAAGGGTCCATAAAAAAACTGCTAATTATGTGATGTTGCATTCGATAGACAGTGTAAGAAAATGGCTGGTGAAGGGGTTGTTGTGGTACATCACTGAAAGCTATATTTTGGATCCATTACATGTGGTTATGAAACGAATCATAGGGTATATTTTAAATATTTGTAGCAATATTATTAGGTTCCAAAGTTATCTTAGAATTGTCAAATTACGTGACATGGATAATGACAGGACGTGAAAACGATGAAGAATGTGATTATAAAATTGGTGTGATTTGAATTCAGTGCATTTTTCAGAATCTCCAAAAGGTTGTTTTTGATTGATCAAATTTTTGAATACGTGTTTTTCTGTACGTGGATTCAGCAAAATTCTATGGTTGTGGGAAGTTTTGGAGTGTCAGGTGTTAACTGTGTGACAGATAAAGCTGATGATAATCATTGTTAACTTCAATGATTAATTAAACAAAACTAGAATTTCAGCATGACTAATTAAATTAAGTAGTCTTTGCATCAAATTCTTGAGGCAAATAGTAAAGTTTCTAATTTTAGTTTCGTTAGAGAAAAAAAAAAACAAGTGATTAAAGTAGATAGTTAGTTAACCGTTTTCATAAACGTAAGAACTCTAAACAATATTTGGTATAATATAACATGATTATTCGAATAATTAAATAGTGATTTTATACTCCGATTGAGATGTTCCTACTAACATCTTCTTTGGACTCTTATAATATGTTTGGGAGCAGTTGATTTTAGATAAAAATAGAGAATAAAGGAGTAGAAACGTATTGAGATTAAAAGGCTATCAATTATATATTTTTACTCTATTTATATCTTATTTTTCTTTCATCAAACAATCTTTATTTTCATTTATTAGTTTCTATATTCTTTAAGGATTTGAGTTTATAAATATAAAAGAGATAGTTTAAGATAAATATGAAGTGAAAGTGTTTATAATTTTAAGTTATAAGGGTATATATATTTTCATATTCATTTATTATAGACAATTTCAAATCTCTTTAAACTATTATATATATTTTTTCTTTAAGTTACAAGATAGACATTCGCGGTTTTATACTTCAAATGCCTCCAACTAAAAAAATAATAAGATTAGGTCAATTTTAATCAAATTTTTAATATAAGTAAGTTTTATGTTTGTACTTGTTGCACAAGTTTTCTTTACTCGCAGGTTATAATAATATATGTTTGGTTATTGAATTATATTTTTTACGAGAAAGTTGAAACTTCTTTAACTCTTGCCTTTCAAAAGTTTTTTTTTATTAGAAATACAGGATTATGAAGTAAGAAAAGTTAACTGGATATCTTATGAGAAAAATTTAAAATTTGAATATCAAACTCTTTTAAATTATGAATTGTAATATACCTTAGACGCCACGTGAGAATGTTTGTTTCTATATTTGCAGGTGTAGTGATTTAATTCAAATGTTTACTGTTTCGGAAGTTGAGATTTTTGTAATTTGGATAGATGGTTAGACATTTATTAAGCAAAACTTGTCAGTGGTTTAATATAAATTAAAAAAGAATGTAACTAATGTTAAACTTTATATATATATATATATATATATATATATATATATATACATATATATGAAAACATATTCACATTTATATTTAAGGAGCAGTATTAATATTTTTTTTTTGTTAGTATACTGATATAATTTTATAAATAATTTTTAAAAATAATATTGATAAGAATATAAGATAAATAAGTGCGTGAAATTACTGACAAAGTGATAATTAAAATTAAATTATGTTTAAAAATGAATTAATCCATATTGTATTTTATTATTTGTTTTAAGGAAGGTTTGTTACTACGGCATGATGATGTGGGATTAAAATTTTGACATGCCCTACTTAATATTTGTATTAGCGAGCCAATCTGCATTATTTTTAATTTGACGAATTAAGAATTATTATTACTTTTACATATTAAATTATTATATTTAAATGTCAATCAGATTTAAATTTCAACAATATTGAATATCTGCATCTTCAATTATAACAATAAAAAAATATATCTTGTAATCATTTTAATTAAAAAAAAAAGTGAACCGACTTGGTTCTAGCCTCCCTCCCTCCACATACACATTTTCTCACCCCTAGTACGTAGTAATTGTTATTTGTTTTTGACACTGATACCATGTTATTTTTTCCTAATAGTTGATTAGAATTTTATTTTAATATTGATTGAGAAAAAATTTAGCCAACATTAATTATAATTGATTTAGTCAATGTCAATTAAGAATTTTTTAAATTAGAAAAAAAAACCAACTAAAAACATAGTAAAAAGAACCCATGTTATACTAAAATATTATAGTTGGCATTAATTAAAAATAAATTTATCTGATGTAAATATGAAAAAAAAATATTAATATTATTAAAAAAAAATTTAGAGACCAAAAAATAATTTGAACTAATATCAAATGAAAAATCATTAATATTAATATTTTTGAATTAATGATAATTTTTAATATAAAAAGTATTTAACATTCAATGGTAATTAAAATATTTGGTTCAAATGAAAAAAATTAAATTTAATAAATTTGAATTGTTTTATCTAAATAAAACATTTAAAAAATAAATAGTTTAAAGTAAAATTAATTTAAATTTATTATATTCAAATATCTAAAAATGGTGAAATTTTCAAGATAAATATTATGGCTGATTTATTTATTGATAATTTTGTGTAAAATTTACATATATAATTTAATGAGATTTTATAGTTTACATGTGTTTGATTTATGTATTGATAATAATTTAATGACGAGTCATGATCCTGTATGTTTTGTATCACCTTTATACAGAACAATAGCAGTAGTGTTATTTTAAACATTGAAATTTTAGTTTGATCTTTTTCAAATACATGTTATAATAATTTGTTTAGTTTTTAAACCTGAATACAAATTCTTTTCTCCAGTATATAATTTTTTAACATACCAATAATATTTTTATTATTTTTATTTTGAATTTTATATATTAAATAGTCTTTATTTTTTCCTACACGCTCAGAAATATTTCTGCAATATATATGATATATTTTTATTTTTTTAATAATAATAAAATTAATGTTGACAATTACTTCTTACACTATAAAATGGGACAATAATTTTATGTATAATATAAATTTTTATTTTTTCGATCAATTGAATATTAATGGTTATTTTATTTTTTAATAATTTGTTAAAAATAAGATAGTTACTGTTAAGATATTTAGAACTTTAATTGAAACAATTTGTATGGTATCCGAAACAATTGCCTTTCCATAATTATATCATCATATATGTGTACATATGTTATGTATTTTTATTTTATTTTAATTATGGGTAGTGGGGACATTACAAGATTACTACTATTAAATTATTTATAATTTTATTAAATTTGAAATATATAACATTCAGAAATTATATATATATATATATATATATATATATATATATATATATTATATTAGTTTAGTAATAGCGGTGATATACATTATTAATTTTTTTTTACATGGTACATTATTAACGACGCGTCAACATTTTTAATTAAGGTTTAACGAGGAATCAAAATCGCACTTTTACTATGATTAGAAAAAAAAGTGTAATTTTTTATTTTATGCTTTAATTTTTTATAATATATAATTATAAAAACTACAATGACAATTGAAGCTTAAAATGATTTGAACATCTTGCTTATAATATCATTAGTGTATATTACGATTTAAAATAGTTAATAACACTAATGTGTATTTTAATTCATTTTGAAATTAATTTTAAAAAATTTAATCTGGAGAAATATAACTTTTTAATTAATGATAATTATATTAATTAAGGTAACTATAATCAATATATCAATATATAGCAGCAAAATTGATAAAATAAAATTATTTTGATTCAAATTAATTAAAATTATATATATTTTATATTTACTCAAATTCAAATACAAGATTTTACGTCGTCTAAGTTTTTCGAAAGAAGAAAATCACACGATAAACTCGTTTATTAGAATCCATGCTTATATGCTTGTTTTTCCCTTTTATAATTTTCGAAATAGTCAATTTTTTATTAGATTATATATAATCTGTGCCGAAACATAAAATGAAGGTGTATTTTTTTTAACACATTTTACATAGAAATAAATAAATGTGAGTTCAAATTATTTTATTTACGTTAAATTTTATTTTATTTTTGAATATCTATTGATTACAACGCAAAGATAGACAAACTGAGTACATAAATAAACTTAATTAAATTGAATATTTTTAGTTAAATTCAACTTAGGTCAATGAAGATGAAATATATTTTGATTAATAATTTCATTTTATTCTAGAAAGGTGAAATTCAATTTTACAAAACGAATTTTTAAACTTAAATTTATATTAATTTATAAACTATTAAAATATCTTATTTCTAATTAACGTAAAATTTTTAAAATTAAATTTATATTAATTTATAAATTATTAAAATATCTTACTTCTAGTTAACGTTATATATTTTATAGGTTATTATTTTTAAAAGTAATAAATCAATTCTCCTCAAACTAAATTTGTTTAGATATGATACGGTATTATACTATCAGTTAAGGCTAAATGAATTAAGCCATATACCACAAAGTTGTTAAATTAAGAATATCTAAACCATAACTCAACTACCATTTAAAATTTAAAAGTCTTTATGCGAATTTGTAAACGAATCTAATAAAAATATTAAATATAAAAACAAATATCAATATTTAACAAATTAATAATTTATACCTGAAATATCAAATAGAAATAAAAACAAATGCTACGAATATTTGTTTTATAAAATGATCAATTACAACTTAAATCAAAAATAATTTTTGACAGCATAATTCAAATTCAAATAAAAAATTAAAAGTATCAATATAATTAAGAGGTTATCAAATCTAATTACAAATCAATTCTGGTATCACTGTTAAATAAAAAGTTCTAAATTTGAATGTAAAATTTCAATCTGGAAATTGCTTCTTGCACTCTCACAATTGTTTTCTACATCCCTCAAAAATTTATATTACCTTAAACACCCTTTAGTAGAATATTGTATTCTGGAATATTTTTTTCGTATAAGAAATTTGTATTTCAGAAAATAGTTTTTCAGAAGAAGGGGTGAGATGATGTGATTACGGAAAATAATTTTTGTAAATGAAAAAAACTATTATGAAAAAATAGTTTCCAGAATAGTATAAACTTATTTTGGAAAACATTTTTTAAGTCCATATATGTTTATTACGAAAAAAGTTTTTCAAAATATTTAAAATAATGGAAAAAAAATTACTTACGTTTTTTATCTCATTCTGAAAAACGATCTTCAATTACACATCCATCTATAATAGAAACACTCATTGACCCTCAATATTTTAAGATCAAAACTCAATCACTTACCTTAACTGTCTAAATCTCCATTCTTCACTTCATCTCTCTCACAAGCCAACAACTTGCAACACCTCCGATCTTCAAACCCCTCTTCAGCACGTCCAACTTCCAGCAACTCACGATCTCCGCGGTGGCTCTACCAACACCCTAACCCTTTTGTCTTCATTAACAAGAATATAACGGTCTATTCACATGTCTGTCACTTGACAGGAAGCAAGTGTGGGGTGCAGGAAGCAATTGCATTTCAATCTTGATCACAGGCCCAAACATAACCCAGGCCCATTTCAGTTCCCAATAAAAGTTTAGTTACAGAGAAAAGAACACGCGACTATGGCATAACATAAAAGGTTGAGGTTGTCTTGTCTCTCTCTCTTCTTTGTGCTAAACAAACACCAACCTCAGTTGCTGTTAATCTAACCGTTTGATTCGTTGAGGTGATGGCGTTTTGGCACCAAATCGGAAAGTCCAAGCTCAGAACCCTCTGCATCCAATTCCAACGATCTTACATTCATCTTCCCCATGCTTCCGCCCCCAAACCCTGCCTTGCGGACATTCCACAGCCGAATTCCGTGTTTCATGCCAGACCCAGAAGCGTTTTCAGTACCGTGAGGTTCTTCGCTGCTCCTGTTCAGGTAATTTTTCATACTTTTATTGGCTGGGACTGTCAAAGTTGTTGCCTTTGCTCTGTATTTGGAACTGGGTTGCTCATTTGGCCTTGGTGGCTGAAGTGGTACCCTTTTGAATTCTATAACACTTTGTGGGATTTCAGTTTCAGGTAAAACGCAGGAATGAGGAGGAGGATCCGAGTGAACTGCGGTTGAATGAGAAAATCAAAGCTCCATATGTCAGGCTTGTTCTGGATGATGGTAAACCTATTACTCATTTGAATTGAGGCTGGTTTGGTCGTTTACTTTCGCAATGTATTAAGAGTATATATATACTATAACATGCACTGTTAGTATACATGAATTTTACACTGTCCTTCAATCACCATTTGTAATGTTTACTCTTCTTCTCTCAATGATTAAACTGCGCAATTGTTATTATGGAAAATTGCTAGAAGGTAAAACTACTAAGCTATTTTTGTGATAAAGATATTACAGTTGCACATCATAATAAGATAGCTGTTTTCTTTCTCCTGTTTAAACTACTGCTACAATGGAGCCTTGATCCTTGTTTAGGCCTAACCTCTACTTGAAGTACTCAAATAAACATACATGCAAATTTGAACATTGGGCTTGGAATATCATCTTTATGTATTATTTGCCGTATGAATTTCCCATTAAATATGCATGAGTTCATGCAGGCCATCATTCAGTAGTACCAAGGTTCGAAGCATTGGAACGTGCCAAGACGCTTAAACTTGATTTAGTCGAGGTAAATGATCTTTTTGTCTTTTCCCATGTTGAATTGAATGAACCTTTTATATATATATATATATATATATATATATATATATATATTGAAGCTGTTAAGAAATTTTTCAATATATACCTGCAAAATAGAGATTTAAGTTACAGTAGATAACATAATTTCATGAAAAATCATCACTTACTGAAGGATTTATTTATTTATTTTGCATCCTTGGAATCTTTTTAGTCATTCTGTTATGATGCCTCTGGACTGTATCATTGTAAGATCTAACCTTAAGTTGTGGCAAAAAACAACAGGTGTATCTAAGATTATGTAGTGATTGATTTGATCATCATGAACAGCATATCCTAAAAACAGGGATGTTCTGTGACTAGTGATAGATAACCTATACACCCATGTATCAAATTTGTCAATCCATAAAGAGTTAGAATTTGCATACGAATTCGCATGAAGAAGGTTGGGAGGTTGGGTTAAGCACATAAAGGATGCTTCCCTTTTTGACATTTATTGTCTGGAATTTGGTCATGTAACAGGTTGATAAAAGTGCCAATCCTCCCGTCTGTAAAATTATGGACTTCAACAAGGAAATGTATAAGCGACATGAATGGGAAAAGGAGCGTGCTAAAAGCAAGGTAATATATACTATGGGTGTTGCTTGTGAAGTTTCTTTATCATCATTAATGATATACATTTTGTCATACTCATTTTAATTTGATAGTGGAATGTTCAGACATAGGAGTCTCTGTTAGCAAAGAAGAGGGACTGCATGAACTTTTACCCTGTTAGAATAGATGGGCCATATTATGTGTTCAACGTGTTGGCAACATAATTGGATATAAGTAGATAAAGGTCAGGTGGAATTTAAATGGGAATTATGGGTATGGTATGAAAACTTCCTAAATCACCACATACTTTTCAAATTACTAGCTCATACTTATTTGTCCTCTTTCTAAGTCAAGATCACATTGTTAAATATGGCTTTCACCTTCAATAGTTGTTAAGTATGGCTTTTACCATAATGGGAGCAACTGAGCAAGAAATTTCCTGGTTTATGGATTAGTAGAATAAATGCTTTTGACCGGGAGGTCACTGGTTCAAGTTCTGGAAACAGTCCCTTTGCCATGTGCAGATAAGACTGACTACATTTATCCTCCCAAAACCTTGCTAGATGGGAGTCTTGTGCGTGAATTGCACTTACGTAGTAATTATTCTATTATGGCATGTCTAGTAACTTGTGAAGGACATAGTTCTTTAGATCACTAGATGTAATGTTCTTATTTCTAATCAGTGTTCTGGCAAATGCAGGCTGGCATGACACTACGAAAAGATGTTAAAGAAGTGCGATTTTCTGAAAAAATTGTAAGCCTTTTCTATCTCCTTCCTTTTAGTTTTCTATATGGTTTAAATGTTTTAGCAAACTTATTTCTTATCAGAATTATCTACTACCATAAATTAAGCCTAGTAGCATGTAGTTTTTACTAGGTTGCCAATTGTGAGCTGGAAGCCCTTGTTTGTTCTGGCAATAGTGAATTCTCTGTACTTGCTTTCTACGAACTAGCCCATAACTTTTAGCATCTAACTCAAACAAGTGCCCTGTTGAAGGCAAAATGAACCATTCAAGTTTCAACTTGTATGGATAAATGTTGAACCTGCAAGATAGTATGTCTTTATAGTGTATATATGTGTGTGCATTGGGGCTAACTATGGTGTGTGGATTCTGAGTGAGTGTCATGTTTTACTAACTCATCCTGCAAAAGCAAAATTTGACGGATTGAAATTTCTGCTGTTGATGTTTTCAGGAAGCAAAAGACCTGAAGAACAAAGCAGATATGATTAGAAAGTTAATGGATAAGGGTTATCGAGTGAAGGTACTCGTCTATAGTTTGGTTTTGAATTAGATTTTCTTTTGACTATATTGTCTCTACAGTATTCAAGGAACAATGTTGTAATTGTAAGTAATTGTGTTTGCACTTATGATGCATGGATATCTTGAAACTATAAGATACAATAAATTTAAGATTCGTATTCAAAAATTCAAATTAAGAATATTTTTATCAAATATTAATATACTTTTTATGAGATTAATTTTTGTAAGTATATAATTGTCATTACTAATCAATTAAATTTGTCTAAAGTACTATTGTTATTTTTAATTTACCATATAAGAAAAATATATAACACAAGTTATGCAATACATATTATATTAAAAGGAAATATACATATTAAAATATGTATTTCACAAAATAATAGAAATAAAAAAAATATTATTATATGATATATCAATACAGCTTTAGGATAAATAATAGAAATTCATTATATTATATATCTATGAAGTATGTTTTTTTACTAGTAATAATTAGTTATCAATATAATAAATGAATGAAAATTTATGTGCTCTATTAAAAGAAATATTAAAATATTAACTTGACACTACGATTATAATATAAGTTTAAGTGATCTTGATGAGAAAAGACTTTATTTTAAATAGATACTAAATACTAACTTTAGAGTGAAAATTTAAATAGCTTTAGGTGATATTGGTAAAGTAAATAGTTGAAATACTTTTCATAAAATTAAAAAAAATAGAGAAATGGTAAGGCAAAACCAGCAATTGACATATTGGAAGGCAAAAGGGGGTGATGACGTATTTTCTAATCATATATTTTCAGAAAATCACATAGCTTAATAGTATAGGATATTTTAATATTTATTTTTTTAAATAAAACCATAATGGATACTGATAGGATACATATCCTTACTGTTTCTGAACGTGGCTATCAGTTACTGTGTATTATGTATTGAATTGGTTAATGACTTGTCCGAAATATGACTGTTTTTTTTTGTCTATTTGAAACAGTGCAAGATATCAGGCAAGGAAAATCAGGACTTGACAGTATTATTTTCTCCCCTGCTTGCTCTGGTATGATGATTCTTACTTTATTCTGGTTTTTTTCTGTCTGAACTGTATTGTAAGATTTCTTTATTATACTTTTGTCTGCAAACCCTTCATTCTACATTTAAAAATTTATTTGCAGATGGAAGATGTGTGCGTTGTGGAAAGTGGACCATCTATGGCAAAAAAAGATGCATTTATGATCGTCAGACACATTAAGTTTGGGGCGAAGAAAAGTGGGAAAAAATTTCAAAATGCAGCAAATGCTAAGACTCAGGAAGGTAATATGGAGACTTCAACAGCCAATCCTAGTGATTCTGTTGAATATGAGAGTCATGCAGAATCTGGATATGAAACGGAGGAGAACCCCTCTGATGCTGACATGCTTTCTAAAAGTTCCTGGTCTGCATTTAGCAGTAATGATCCAGTATCTCCTACTGTGTACGAAAATAGGTATAGGAGAAATAATCAAGGTGAAAATAATGCACAAGTGCCTCCTGCTGTGACTGAGAATAGGTACAGAAGAGTAGAGCCAAGAAACAGATACCAGCAAGCATCAAATAGTACAGGCAGTAACAACTATCAAGGTCCAGGAACAAGAGATGCATTCAGGTCGTCGGCGCCACCGCCGAACTGGAATCAGCCGCGGCGAGCACCGGTGAATGGTAATGTTGATACCGGAATGGAAAATAACAGGCAAGGTTTTACTCCCCCTGGATCAAGACATTCAATGCCTTCCCATGAGAATATCCACAATCATCCTTCAAATGCTTCTAATAATACCACCCCTAGACCTGGTTATGGCAATTTTAGAGGTCCAAATCATGCTGGTGCTCCCAATACCACAAGACCTCCTAGTTATGGCTCTTTCAGTGCTCCAAATGATGGCATCCCCAAGCATCCCAGTGCTCCCAATACTCCCAAGACCTTCTAGTTATGGCATTTTTAGTCCTCCAAAATGCCCTAAGACACAAGCTGTAAGAACAAGGATGTATCAGAGGTATCAGTCCTCAACAAATAAGGGATATCAGCAACAAAAGTTGCATCAAAGTTGACCTACATAGGATGGTTAATATATTTGAAGTACAAATTTGGTGCAATGACACAATATACTCTTTAGAAACATGAAGCAATGGGTGACAGACATCCTTCACCCCACAGTGCTTGCTTGCAGCTGTATTTTATTTACCTTAGATGACCTATGAAAAGGTCTATTTGGTGGGAATTTTGCATCATCTAATGTTGGTAGTTTTAGAATGGAAGAACAGTTTTGGATTGTTTATTATATTTGACTGCAGAGACGTGGAATTTTTTAACTATCCACTCATCACTGGGAATTTTCATCAGTGGTGCTTGTCTTTTGCCCCTCCCACCTAAGCATTCATTCTTATGAATAATGTTATTAACATTTGTAAGAATTATTTTAAGAGTTATGTTTGTGGTGATTTTTAATTGATTAATGATTTAACAATCTTTATATTAACAGAATATGAAAATTAAACTCGGTATTTGTTGTATAAATCTGTAGTCCCATCAATTCAACTTGATAATTCTCTAAAACTTCAAATTAATCAAAAATATTTGAGCTTCCTTTTTGCATTGTTAGTCCCAGAATTATTGAATTATTTTAGCTTTATATTCAACTGGAATTTATGAAAACTTTCGAAACAAAATTCTGAAATAAATTGAAATGATTGTAAAAGCATGAAATTAAATTCCAAAATTCACAGATAACCCCGTTACAGGATTTGCATGATAGCTGAATAAATTTTAACCAATACTAAATATTTTATTAGAGAATTTATTATCTTGTGAAATCCCATAAAAAGTAAGCAGTGAATGAGTAGTGGAAAGAGCAGTGTGAGAAGTAATTTCCTTGTTGGACTTCAGGAAGTGGGAGCTGAACTGGACTGGGTTTTCAGAAGCCCATTCTTTAAAGGCTCAAATTCGGTCCATGTTAGACGCAATAATAATAATAATAATAATAATAATAATAATAATAATAATAATAATAGTTAAATAAAATTAGTAGAAAATATTACTACTAATTGATGTGTATTATGCAGCCTAAGTATAACTGTAACACTGCACATTCCACCTCACATTTTGATTCTGATTTGAGGAGAGAATGAGGGAAGTTTTTGAGTTTGATAATGGCAAATGGTAACGCGCAGCAACTATTGAAGAGTGTTTGTCTGCTTTCTCCTCTGCTGTGTTTTTCAGATTTCGCCACGCAAACCCTAACGCTTCCAATTTGCAATCGCTTCGCTCAATAGGTTATTTGTTATTATTAATCTTGTTTTTTTAATCGTTCGCTTTTCCAATTAGGTTTCCATTCAGTTGTTATGCATTCACCGAAGATTTCACGCCATTAATTTAATTACTTTTGCAGATTTTGACCGAAACGAGCTGTATAATACAGTGTTGGAGTTTGATTAGTAGAGTTATGATGGATTTTGACGAGTACGAGTATTTAGAGAAAACGGTTGAAAATGCTGAAGTTAAGAAGGAGAAGCATAGGACTAACGGTAGTGACAGAAGTGTGAAGTCCGAAGAGAGAGGGCATGGTCGGAGTTCTAAGCATAGGAGTGATGAGAAGGATGATGAGGAGGTTGAACACCATTCTAGGCATTCAAAATCTGGAGATGATTCCCGCCATTATGAGAGGAAGAGAGAAAGAAGCTCGTCTCGTCATGGATTACCGTCCAGGGAGGGAGAGAAGGAGAAGGATCAGCACAGAAGCTCTGGGGGCAGTAGGGATAAGAAGAGGGATAGGGACAGAGACCATGAGAACAAGGATATGAAGAGAGGTAGGGAGAGAGACAGAGATCGCGAGCGCGACCAAGAAAGGGATAGAAGGGACCGAGGAAGTGAGAGTGAACAGGAACACCGCAGCAGAAGTAGATCCGAAAGGCATCGGGGTGATCTGGATGACAGAGACAGAGAAACAGTTCTTGATAAAGATTTCAGAGACAGAGAAAGGGTGAGGGAACCAAGGGAACGGGTTAGAGAAAGCAGGTATTCTTTCACATTAAAGTTTTATTCATTTTAGCTGCTGTGGTAGATTGACTGTGATAGTTATTGACTTCCTACATCCGTTGTAAACAGGGATTATGTATATAATGATTTCTTTCTGCTGCATCTCATCTAGAGAATTAACCTCCTCTGTCTGGACGTGCCTATATACTTAAACAATATTGCCCATTTTCCCTTTAGCAGAGCATTGGATATGAAAAGGATGCAGAAATGCTACTGACTTGAATACCACTTAATTAATGATGACTAAGAGTATGTTTGGGCAAACTTTTTCATCAGGACTCCTAGGAGGAAAAATATGAAGTAAAAAATGAAATTGACTTCTCCACAAGTTAAATTAGCTTATGTACGAGGTAAAAACTAAAATTTGGAGAAGTTATATGAGAGTTTGTACATCTTTTATGCAAGAACCAATTTTAACTTACGGAGATAGCTATGCCCCCATGAAACTCCTTCACATTCGTCATATTCATTGCCAAAATGAGATTCCCAAGTTTCATGTCTATAAATGTGACATGAACAATTTGTAGGTGGGGGACTATGTTTGATATCAATCGGGGAGAAGTTTTTCTTTCAATCTGTACTTTTAATCTGTTAATCTTAGATGATCAGAAATGTGTTATCCTCTTAGCTATCAGGCTTAATCTCCTACACGTTTTTATAAATGGTATTTATTCGTTGTCCTGCTTTACCGGACGTCATCGTTATTTGCATTGATGCCCATGAGCTTGTCTTTGTGAAGAAGGTTGCTCTCTTGCCTCTCATCTCTATTTTGAGGGTTGTTGTAGGTTTTGTTTTACTGTTTGTATTGATTATAATATCTAAACTGGATTTGAGAATAGTGGTTTTTGAGTTGCATATAGTTAGTTGTGCTGTTTAACAGCATTATAGCTTCTGAATATTGAATGTTAGATTTTAGGAACACGTGGATATGGTAGAAAGGTCATCAAATAATCTTTCTAGCCACTGGGCCTGGTACTGGAACCTTAGGTCATTGGTTTCAAAAGTTTATCACTCCTGGACTCTATTTGAAAGCATGCATTGCAACCATCATTGTTGAATGGTCGTTGTAGCAGCGGTGATGCCATGCTATTATAATCCTTCCCTCTTCAAATTAGTTGCTTAATTGCATTTATTCTGTTGCAGAAATGCTGGTGACGGAGTAATGGGCAATGCTTAAGAGAAGCAATTCATCTTCTGATGCCTGTGGACAAAAGCAATGTTCATTTGGCTACATGTTGATTACTGTTTCTGTCACTGCATGTACTAAATTGGTGTCTCTGTGATTAATTGAAGAAATATTAGATTTTAGAAACTTCTCCAATTCATGGCTTTTCAATTTTGTTATACAATTGGTTCATGGGGTTTTGGAGTGAATGAAGTCCACTAAACGAGATGCTCTAGCCTTAAATAACAGATGAAGTTCCTAAATCTGGTTTAAAATCTACCATCAGATAGAGTCCAACAGTTCTGTTGTTTATGTCCAGAACTGGGTGCTCCATTGCAACATTAATTTTTTTTGTTCACATCGCTGGCACCTTGCTGTGATGTGATCAATGTGATTAAAGGCCTTTATTTTTTTATATTATTGTATTCTATTGATTTGCCAATTGCATAGACAGGGTGGTTTTTTTTGTGTACTCTGTTGTCCTATTGCTGTTGATTATTTCCTTCTGTTTTATCGCATCACTAGCGATGTCCTATATAAAAATATTTTTTGTGCATTATAAAGGTTGCATTCTCTTTATGCTTATGGTTCTCTTACTCAGTATATATAAGCTTTTAACAGGTTTCAACTTAATGCAATTAGGTCCCTCACTCTCGTTCTGCCATCAATCCAAGTTGGTGATGCTGTTTCAATATAAGATTTTGTTTTATTTATAGAAGGTACAAAATCTTGTGTTAATAGCAATTGGATGATATTCATCCCCTTTAATTACCGTTTCCATCAATCCACGGGTTTGATTCTTTTTGAGTTCAAGTAGCAAAGTCATAAATTAAAACCTATGCTACCTGGGGATTTAATGTTGACTTAATTTAGTTCCGTGCAGGCCTGTGTTCACGTGGATTTGGGCTTTGTACATGTAAAGACAATTTGCTGCCATGTTGCGAATTTAAGGAACATGAGAATTTTGTGTTGGGGAATATGGTTTATGCAATAGTTTGTTAAATAGATGTTATTGTTATTTTCAAATCTGAACTGCTATAAAGGGATTGCATGTATTCCAACAACTTGGGCTATAATTTTGTGCTTTTATCATGTTGTAGGCGACACAAAGAGAAAAAGGAAGAAACAACAGAACCTGATGCTGATCCTGAAAGAGATCAAAGAACTGTGTTCGCCTATCAGGTATTCCAAATACATCTGGAATGCAATCACATGATCTGTTCTTAATATTTCATTAACTGCCAGATCTAATCTTCAAAACGTTTTCTCAGATTTCTCTTAAAGCGGATGAAAGAGATGTATACGAGTTCTTCTCAAGGGCTGGCAAGGTCATTCTATATTTCAATTTTTTTGCTGACAATAAAATCTCTTTCCTATGCTATGGTAGCTTACTTTGATTTTGGAGTTTAATGCATGAAAGTGAACTGTGGAACAATTATTGGAAAACTGTTGTTTCCTTTTGACATTTTTATTGTAATAGATCCTTGTCTCCCTTAAATAATGTAAGAGAATAAATAAGAGATTGCCAGATGAAAATAAATCTGAGGCATGGAATGCATTTCTCTGGCAGAGCATCAAAAGCAAATCTATTGTAGTTAACGACATGAATTTATTTTAATTCCTTGATAGTGTAATGAATTTTACACATCAGTAAATCGTATAGCATCTCATGTTTAGAAAATGTGAACTGCAATATGCATGTGAAATTACATTCATATGATGTTGCACCTTATTGCTTACTGATAGTGTATATAGTTTTACATTGTTAGCTGTACCAAATTTAGACTCATACCTTTTGCTGTGTTTTTGTTTTTCCTTTTTCCCCCCTTTTTTATTGTGGTTGCAAAAGGTAGATGTCCTTCGACCTATGTTTTATTGACATATCTAGTTTGCTATTTTTAGGTACGAGATGTTCGCTTGATTATGGACCGCAATTCAAGGCGTTCTAAGGGTGTTGGGTAAGCGCAAGACAACTGTGATCTGACCTAAATTAAATTTGTACCTCTTAGTTATGTATGAAAAAGCATCATCAAAAAGGCAGTTGGGAGCAGAGTTAGCTTTTATATAAATATATGATATTATATTTTGAAACTTGTACCTAATCTTTGATTTGTAGGTATTTGTACAACTTGCTCTAAATTAGTTTTTATGAATTCTGTGAACAATAAATTAGGGTTGAACAAATGTATTCCCATCTGCTGTCCATTGTGTTAGTAGTTTAAGAAGGGCTCTCTCATGGTTGAGTCCGCTTCTCACTTTCACTGTAGGTCAATAGAAGTAGTCTTTTGAGTCTACACCGTTGTCTTAATCCTTCATAAAGGTCCATAACACAGTGATGGTCTAAATTAACTCCTTTAATGTTCTTACCTAATGTTCTCCCACATATGTAAGTATGCATGGATACATGTATGTATGAAAATATATCTATGAATTGTAGAGCTTGTTTGAATCTAAAGAAAATAATGATTTTTATTGATGAACCATAAATCTGGAATGCTGTGCCACTGTTGTATTGTAGCAGCCTCTGGCTAGGGTTAGAGGATACAAAATAATTTCCCTAGATATTTGAGAGATCAGGACTCTCCTTCTAAGATAAGAGTCAAATACTTTCTCAAATGATAGGATGAATTCTCTCTCAATCTCACCTCTTTATTTGCGTGTAATATGCTTTGTTTCTTTTACTATCTCAGTCTAGCCAGCTAACCTAACCTAACTAAACTCTCTCACTAATAGACACTAACTAACTATCAACAGGTATCTATCAATCTGATTCTCAAAAGTATAAATCTCTATAATGATAACGATCCTTGTTGTTTTCCTTCTTACAATGCATATATAGAGAGACGAGGGTGTCTATTTACATTATAATGTGACCAGGTTACTTGTTACAATCATTTTGTCAATAGCTATAATTAAAAAAAAAAAAAAATAATTATAAATATATATTTAAGGTAGATGGTGTAAACCTCATCTTTATTGGCTTTGTATATGACTATGTACTGCTTTCTTTTATGCAGGTATATTGAGTTTTATGATGTCATGTCTGTCCCCATGGCAATAGCACTTTCAGGCCAACCTCTCCTAGGTCAACCAGTGATGGTGAAGCCATCAGAAGCGGAAAAGAATTTGGTTCAGTCCACAACATCTCTTGCTAGTGGATCCACTGGACTTACAGGTCCTTATTCTGGGGGAGCAAGAAGGCTCTATGTTGGAAATTTGCATATCAGTATGAGTGAAGCTGATATTCGTCAGGTGATCACTTGTTTCTTTTGTCCTTAGAAAATTTATTGGTGCATTTTGTGATTGAGTTTCGAGAACTAGTTGATTGAAAGGGGTCCTCATTCATGATGCAATGCAAAAGTTGAATGAAATTGGTTCCTGAACTGAGAAATTATCTGCTCCTTTTCTTTTGCCTGTGCCTCTTCTTTTCCTCTTGTTACTTTTCTTTCTGATTACTTGAAAGTCAATATTTTGCTTTTGTCTGCAGTTTGATAATAGTATATAATATATTCCAATTGATTGTATTATTCTTTTAAACACCCTTGTTAATTTGTTTAGGTGTTTGAAGCATTTGGTCAGGTTGAGCTAGTCCAGCTGCCACTTGATGAAAGTGGGCACTGCAAAGGTTTTGGCTTTGTACAGGTGAATTTTGTGACTAGTAGCAATAATTGAGCGATTGCTCGCTCTACATGGAAACTTTCAATGATTTTAAATCATGGTAGAACTTCTCTGTAGACCCAAATCATGGTAGAACTTCTCTGTAGACCCAGTGGAGTCATGATCTACTCATGAATGAAGTTGCTACTGGGTTCTGATACCATTATATATACCACTAGCTTTATCATAATCCTTTTCGTAAGCTGCAGTTTTTCCAGCTATGTAGGTTAACTAAACTGTTTACTGTAGTTTGCACGCCTTGAAGATGCAAGAAATGCTCAGAGCTTGAATGGTCAATTAGAGATTGGTGGTAGAACAATCAAGGTACTGTTGAATTGTTCATAAATCTAAGTTGGTAGACCTTCTTTTAGTAAAATTAGGCTTTATAAGTTTGGGTCCTATTAAATTTTATAAAATGTGAATGGTTGAAATGTCATAATGAGCAGTCAGCTTATGGACTACTTTTAATTTGCATCTTGATCTTGTGCTATATCTAACTGAATGCATAGAATATGTAGCAAACTAGTCTGAGTAGTAACGCATTCTGATTCTGGCGGTTAGGTTGCTGAACTGATGGAGTCTTGATTGAATCCTTGTACCTTTTATATGCTAAGTTGCTAACTAGACCAGTTTCTTGGAAATAATTTTGGCCAGTTAGTGAATCTTGTAGATGATTTTACTTTACTTTGGGTCTGGGGAGTCCTGTAATTTGTACTCATCTATGTTACCTCAGGCAAGGAACCATAAGATCAAGTAATTTATTATTTTTTCATTTGAACTGGACTTATTTATCTGTATGTAAACTTTGAGATGTGTTTACTGACCAATCTTAAATGAATTAGGTATCGGCTGTTACTGATCAATCTGGAATGCAAGAGGTTGGAGGAAATACTGGTGATTTTGATGATGATGAAGGAGGTGGCTTGGTAAGTAATCTATTTATGAAGAAAACTGGTTATGAACTATTAAAATTTTACTGAATTACACATCTTCCTGATGTTTACAAAGCCAACATGGAACTCCACTAATGCAGTGTAAGTTGAAGCAGTCATATTTCACAGCAGAGTAATCATATTCCATTGGTGTGGTTATACTGTAATTGAATTTGGGTGCTCTATTACTTTGTGCTGGTGTAATCTACACTTTATTTCAAATATATATGGGAAGCTGAATGAGTATTCTGAGGATTTTTACTCATTTATGTGGTCAACTAATATCTTGGGAACTAGTGCTAGCTATAAACTTTACGTGTTTTAGACCTGAAAGATTGGCTGTTCATGTACTGAAATCTGAATATTAGAAGATTGGATTTTTTTTAGTAGCGTTTATTAATCTTAGTAATTTAGAAAATTAAATTATCAAAGGGTCTGCGGTTAGTCGTTACTAGGTTTGAATTTAGACCCTGCTGTCTTCAGCAGATTATAGTAGTATAGTGCTGGAATTGAAGTATACCGATTTTTTTTTTGCACCTGAAAAAAAGTCTCCTCTCCATATTTCTTTTGGTAAATACAAAATTACAATGATATTGATATTCAAAAAACCACTATCAATGCGAATTATTAGCTTCACCAAAATATTCATTTCTGTTTGAAAATTTGTATTAACTGGTACTTTTTATTTTATTTGTTGATTATAATAGATTTAAATCGTTTTAATTTTAATAGAAGTCACACCGTTTTAGCTGACCTTTCTGAAATTTTCAGTCCTTGAATGCATGTTCTCGAGCAATACTCATGCAAAAGTTGGATCGTAGTGGCACTGCATCAAGGTTTGTCCTCTGCCATTTTGGGTTTTCACATGTTAAGATCAATATTAATAATCATTATCTCACTCGTGCATTTCTTGACAGCATGGTTAGTTCCCTGGGTAATTCTGTTGTCAGCAACACAGGTCTTAATCTACCAGCAGCTGGAAACATACTCGCAGCTGTGCCCGTGGGTTCTCCCCTTTCTTCTATTCCTGCAGTATCTGGATTGGCAGGTGGAGGTCTCCAAATTCCCACGGCTACAATTCCTTATATTGATACAATCGGTGTTCCAAGTGAATGCTTAATGTTAAAGAACATGTTTGATCCCAAAGACGAGGTGGTTAAATAGCACCTATACTTCGTATTTTTGTTTCATCTTTTTTTTGTCTAATAATATTATCGGCATGATGTGTTGTAGACCGAACCAGATTTTGATTTGGATATTAAAGAAGATGTTGAAGCAGAATGCTCCAAGTTTGGGACGTTAAAACACATATATGTTGATAAGTGAGTAAACTAGTAATCATTTAGTTATCAGACTACAAGATTTTAGGCGTTTTCATTTATTTATTATTTTAATGATCATCAGGAAGAGTGCTGGTTTTGTCTACTTACGTTTTGAAGATACCCAATCTGCAATAAGTGCTCAGCGGTCCTTGCACGGAAGATGGTTTGCTGGGAAGATGATCACTGCGAGCTTCATGGTACATTTCATCACCTTTATTTCTCTTGTTTTATTCTTTGGATATCCACAAAATTGATGAACATCTTTTCCTGAACATATAATTATAAATCCTGTTTATGCTGGCAGGTGCCTCAGTCATACGAGGATAAATTCCTAGACAGCAGATAAATTGATGAATTGTTGCATGATGAGGAATCTCGTGGCCGAAATAATCATCTTCAGAATCATGTAACGGCTTTTACTTGCCTTGGATTGGTTAAAATGTGCAGGTATTACTTGCATCATTTGTTGGGGGTGTTGGTTTCTGATAAAAGAGTCTATTACAGTATTACTGTTGTGGCTTGGCAGTTTTATTGATTGGAGCAGGGGTTTTGTGAAGCTATAAACATTATGTAATTCAAATTCGGCTGATGCCAATCACAGTTTTGATGTATCCGATCTCTGTGTGTCCATTAGCATAAGCCTGAATGGAACCCACGATACTCAGTTGGTTAACATGTTTTCGACTACGTAAATTACTTTTTTCCATGATTTTTTTTCTGTTCCCTTAATCGAGCGTTGGAAATGTTTAAATTGTGAATGTTTGGATTGTGGAATTTGAGAATATGTTTTAGATTACGTAAGTTGGAATATATTTTTAGATTACGGAATGAAAAATGTATTATAAATTATGTAATTTAAAATATGTTTTCATTTTAAAATCATAATAAATACATAAATGTAACTAATTAAAGATTAAGCGATAAAGAAGAGTATTAATTAGAATAAAATTTAATGTTTTCTTTAACTCAAATATTTTAAGTACATACATTTTGATGGAATCATATAAATAAATAACATAATTGATAACAAAGATCGTATTAGATAAGATGAATTAAGTTTTTGCTTAGACTGGCAAAAGGGGGAATGGGAGGGAAGTGTTACTCATGACAAGAGCTATTTTTCTTGTCAAACAAGGATATCATATCACTCAATCATTCCTACTCAAAGTGTATTCTCTCAATAATTGCTCTGATTGTGAGTGTGACATAATCCATGACGACAACAGTAGCAGCTTCTCATTTCCTTCCGCTCAAATGTGCTCACATGTAACGTATCTCTTTCATCACCAAAGTTCACTGTGCCAGCCTCCTATTCATCTTTATCCCACTAAAATATAAACATTAACAAACACACTCGTATATATATATATATATATATAAATACTACTTAGCTGTATCACTCAATCCAATTCAAGGGAGAGACAATACTAGTAATGGAAAGAGAATTAGTTGAAGATATTGTGATTGTGGGTGCTGGAATTGCAGGCCTCACAACATCCTTAGGACTTCACAGGTATCTTTTCCACTTCCATTTTTCTATGTCTTCATTATTCTCTTATGTTTCATTTATTCTCACAGGTTGGGTATCCCAAATTTGGTGTTAGAATCTTCGGATACTTTGAGGGTCACTGGCTTTGCTTTGTCCATATGGCAAAATGCTTGGAAGGCTTTGGATGCTGTCGGTGTTGGAGACATCCTCCGCCACCAACATCTCCAGCTCAATGGGTAAGTGCACGCACATGCTTTAAACTTTCTCATCTTTGTATTGTTCATTTTTCTGTAAACTAAACTACTGGAATTGGACCACAGGATTGTCACCACTTCATTGGTTACAGGGCAACAAACAGCAGCCTTGCCTTTCAGAGCAAATCAACAGTAAGTATAC
>Ga0099824_1003448_pt1 | contig 23111 bp, 6 predicted proteins | sample SiratrowhiteBW_FD_76837 | JGI IMG/M metagenome (GOLD analysis project Ga0099824, IMG submission 76837) | Root nodule microbial communities of legume samples collected from California, USA - Siratro white BW | ecosystem: Host-associated > Plants > Roots > Nodule | place: USA: California... | reverse complement strand
ATTATAATGTAAATGTGTATTGATTATATACAAGTTTTGAAACAATTAAATTTTAATCAAATTAAAATTAAATTATTATATTATATTAAATTAATTTAATTAACATAAACTTATTTTAACGATACCACAACTACATAAAAATATTAGAATATATAGCTTAAAAAATATTTTAAAAGCGACCAACGTTGTTTTTAAAAGATAAAAATTAATAGTAAAGACAATTTAAAATACTTATCATATACTTTTAATTAAAAATTAACGATAAAATATTAAAAAATTGTATACTATTATTCATTAGTATTTTTATAATATTAAACATATTCATTTGAAGAAAATTAAATTGTTTCAATATATATTAAAGATAATTAAATAAATGGTCAAAAGTATATCATAAATATATTGGCGTAGTTAAGAATTAAAAAAAATTAATAAAAAGTTTTTAAAACTTAAACAAAAATAATTATATTGTTAACTCATTTCAATTACATACTATTTATTTCGTGTACTAATATCAAATGATTTTTTTATAAACTAAAAGAATATTTTACTTTATTTGCTAAAATACTTATAAAAAAGTTTTTGTAAACCAGTCTTCAATTAGCATCATCAATGAAACTGCCTGTCTAAAAAAACTTTTGAAAAACAAAAAGGCTTCTTATTTGACACATCTGAGATAATTTATAATAAAGAAGAAAAAGGATGAAAAATAAGTGTTTGCATCAAAACTCTCAAACATAATTAAGGTAATCATGTTTAAAATATCCTTCTTTTTCTTTACTGTATTTTTCATATTCCTTTTGCATTTCCATAACAGTAAAATAATTATTATTTTGAAGGCATGAAATTTTAATAATTCATTTTTCTCATAGTATTTTAATCCAACTTTAAAATTTGTATTCTAATGTGTATTATAGAAGGATTTAGTTTTAGTTTTCTCATAAAATAGGAAGAATTAAAAGTGATATAATTAAAATAATACTTAAATATTTTACTATTAAAATAAAAAAATTATATAAATATAAAATCAATTACAAGTTTCATTTTAAAACAAAAACTATCTCTTTAAAAATATTTTTTCTTTTTCTTCTTATTTTCTCTTTAGATTACTTCACCTTCATGATCAAAAGTTACCGTTAGACTCTTAACAGTAAATAGAATAAAATTGATCGATCATATATTTTTTTACTGGATTAAGTTTAATTTTGCTCATTTTTTCCTCTTAGTCGATCAATTTTGAGTTTGTTGTACTGTGCATATGGGATATTTGACCTAATGATTAGTCTTTATTAATTCAGGTCCTAGTAATGTGTTTAGATAATTGATTAGGACTCAGTAGTACAAGTTAGGTCATCTATGTGTCTTTGAGTGTTAGAGCTCTTTTATCCAATTATCGTATAAGCTAAGGAAAACTAATTTTACTTTTCAACAATGCCCTAGGCAAGATGATGTGGATGCTTAAGTGACATTGTTACAAGTTCTAAATACATAAATTGTGTTATTGGGTGATATAATTATTTTGCTTATTTATAGATACTTTGAGTTAAGTTCATGTTTAAAGTAAATTGAGTATGATTTTGTTCAATTGTTGTGAATATTGGTGTTGAATCGGCTTAGTCTACAAAACTAAGATTATCTTGATTAAAGTGTAGTTACTTTGATCTTTGGTTTAATGATTTGAAATTATTCTATGTGTTTTGAACTTTGTAAACTTGTTTTAAAGTTTACATGAGAAATTATAGAATTTTGAACAAGATCAAGTGACTTAAGTTGGGATTGTAGCTTTCTAAACTAATAAGAAGGGATCCAAAAACCTAATTTGAGTCACCTGAACCAGTTTCAAAATTGTGTAGACACGTTGGGCAAGTCACAAGTTTGTTAGGCGAGTGATAAGCTTGTTAGGTGAAATTTGTAAATTAAAAAACCTAAGAGATTAGTTGTTAGACAAGCACTCTAGTTGGATGAATTTGGTTCCAGTAGTTTGCTCATTGGGCAAACAATGTTTTTGTTGGACAAAATTTGAAAAATTAAAAACCTGAGAATTGACCTCTAAGTAAGTTACTCTCGTTGGACAAATTTAGTCTCAAGAGTTTGGTAACTAGGCGAGCTAAGCTTTTGTTGGACAAAATTGGTTTATCTAAAAACTTGGGAGTTTTAACAACTAGGTGAGAGAGCATATTACTCGCTAAGTGAAAATGCATGTTTCGTATTTTTAAATTTTCATGTTTAAGTTACTTTTAAATCTTTTGAGAGACATTTCTTATAATTGAATGTTGTCATGATACTTGTACCGATTAAATATTTTATATCATGTAATTTATGAGATGTGATAACAATATTTGAATGATTACTTATATAGAATTATATTGAAAGTTTTAAAAAATATTAATTACTCTACTTTTTTGTCTGTATTTATTTTTATAATATGTGATGACCTGTCTTACATGAAAACATATATTACAAGTGATGAATTTCAAGAATAAAGAGGATAGAAATTAATATAAAAAATTTGGAAACTTTTCATCTTATAATGTATATATTTGAAATTTCTTAAAAGAAAAATATTATTTTATAATATAATATTATGAACGTGTAAAATTTATATATATATGGTATAATAACTGATGATGATATTATAGTTTAAATCTTTAAGAAATAAAAGGAAACCCTAAAAAAATAAATAGAAGTTCTAGTGAGTTAAAACAAGTAATAAGTTCATTTTTATCAATTTGATATAAAAAGAATTAGAATTTTGGGATAAACTACACATTTATATAAAACACCAGAGTTTTGGTTAGATTTTAGAAATGGAAGAAGTTTTGTAAAAGAATTACTAAACAAAAAGAAGTTAGATTAGGTTTGTTGTTCCCAGTACCACATTTTTTGTTTTATTATTTGGGTTGAGATTCTTCAACAAGATAATTAGTTATAAATTAACAGTGAAATACAATGTTATTATAATGAAAATTGATGAGAAGAGAAATGCCAATAGAAAAAGAGAAAATTAAATTAAAGCAAAAATAGTGAAAAAGGCCAGACTTAAACCTAACATATAATTAAAAGGATAAAATGAAAAAAAACACACAAACCATCTTGTCAAAATTTTAAGTTTGAACCTCTCAAAAAATAATTAAGAGACTTAGATCAATCTAATAAACACTTCCCCCCCGTAGTAATAAAACACTAAAATATTATAGTTTTTTTTCTTTCATTAGGACGTGTTAATAAAATTTACCATAAAGGGGCAGAAACTATAAGAGCCACTAAAAAACTAATGAAAATGAAAGATCCTAGTTGTGTGTGGAATGGTTATTGAGTGAAAGAGAGATGCAAGGAGCATTCTGTTATAATTGCGGCTGATATGTGAGGAAACAGAAGTGAGATAAGGGTTGGGAGTATTAGCAGCAGATGGAAAATGGAAGTGGTGCTGTGTGTTTCTTCTTTCTTGAATTTAGCAACAGTAGGGCAACCCACATGTTAGGCAGAAGAAGGTCACAAGATCTCAAGCATGCCTCATGGACCAACACTTTTTGCTTTGCCACAACAATTGCATGTGCCAAATGGATAAGGAAATCCAATGGGTGAGGTTAATGTTGAGATTGAAAAAAAGGAGTGGAGAAGGTTGATAATAAAATGGATTTGCATGTTTGGAGCTTAGTGATTTTTTGCCATGAATTGAGGCTGCTGCTACTTCATAACCCATCATTTCAGCCGCCAAACTTATCTACATGCATGTAGCACAGAGATGTGTATAAAGACATCATCAAACATCAATCAATGCAACTGCAAAGACAACATGGGTGTTACCCTTGTGTCTTTAGAAAACTAGTGATCACCGTTTGGATTCAATGCTTTGTAATAGTTCAAATGCAATCCTGTTTGATTTTGACTGGTAAAATGATTGTAAAATGGATGGTGCACAAAAATGGAATGCTCGGAAGCTTATAAACCAATTTACTGATTTATTGGGCATTTGTTTATATATATATATATAAATTTTAACTATTATTTGACATATATTTTAGACCTTTGAATTTTTATTGTTTAAAAAGATTTGTCAGAAAAAAACTATTTTATATTTACTAATAAATAATACAATTTTAATGGTTTGTTAAAAGTGTTTATTAAAATAGTCAAAATTAGGTAAAAAATATTGATTAAACAATATTAAAGAAAATTTACTAAAAATTTGAACTTTTTCACTTAAGCAAGGACTATTTGAGAAGAAAATATTAAGAATGATCTTACTTTTTTATTCATTAAACCAAACCATATCATTTGATTTCAGCGAGATATGTTAGTCAGTTAAACGGGAGACTATAAGGATTATAAACTCACGTATATATTTTATATTAGTTTAGTAAAAAAAATTATAAATAAAAATTTAAGAGATGTTCTTCATAAATTTTAGTCGTCGAAATATATTTATACATCTGAAAGTGATAACTAAAAAGCATCTCCCAAAACATTCATCACAAATCGACTTTTACCCATCAAAAACCGTTTTCCAGTGAAAATATAAGTGATTAATTTTTCTCTTTATTAGGATTATATATACAATTACAAACTCATGTAAGTTCCTGATTCTGATTGCATCAGAGGTTTATTTCAAATATATTGTTATTCTCTATATGTTTAATCATGCTTGTATTAACTTACTCACCTTTTACTTATTTATTTGAGACTTTTTTGACATTGAAAAATGCTTTTAAATCTATAATGTTGGGAAAAGCACTTAATTAGAATTAATATTAGAAATATATTAATTTTAGTTAGGTATCTTTTGAAACTTCTAATGCTGACTAACTTATTGTAATTGTCAAGGTATTGATACTATAATAAATCAGTTTAGGTTTAATTGCTTAAAAAATTAAGATTCAAATAATTTTAATGAATTGATTGTATAATTGAAGTTTACTAGTTGTATATGAGAGATGATTTGTGAACTCAACCCTAACATTCTTAACATCATATTTTATCAATTCACATTCTTTTATTCCTCTAATTGTTGAAATAAACCATTTCGACTTAGATTTTGATTACCGTTACTTTACATGTATACATACCCACCAATACAACTTTTGCCAAATGTTAGACTTTCAATATCTTTTCATTGGATGTTTTCTTTCATAACTCACCATTAGATTCATTTCCCATAAATTATATATTCAAAATTTTATATTACTATAAAATTATTTGATATTTCATATATATAAATCAAAACCGTCCTAGTGTATATTTTTTAAGATATACTAACAAAAATTGACAAAACTAACTAAGATGACACGAATTTGTAATTTAATGGTTAAATCGATAAAATTCAATTTTTATGCAAAGTTATTTGGCTTGTAATGGTAGAACTTTAGTGGCATAATTTAGTGTCCCTCCAGTTTGTCGAACATCCTAAAATAATTGTGGTAATGTTAATATTAATACAATTGCATTTAATCTGTACATTATGAAGCTTGATTGATACGCTTAAGGATTAAGAATGTTCTTGATCAAAGACAAACAAGAGGGATTTGAAATACTAGTAAAAGCAATCAAGTATTGTAATCACGATGTAACAGACAATATATGAATATTACTATTCACCCACATAGGAAATTTCCTAATTTGAACTTGTGAAGAACTAAAAACATTGAAGCTTAGTGTTCTGGGTAAATCGAGTCTTTATTATTTTATCAAAACAATTTTTTATACCAAAAAATCCGTTCATCCTATGTAATATTCTATGATTTAACATGTAATGACAAATAACTCTTCAAGAAGGTATCTTCCATCCTAAAATATCGGTTACGTTTTACCATGACAAGGGAAAAAAACTTTTTCCCATAAGACAAAAACTACCGAGACAATTTTTTCTTTTCTCGTCATGACAATCAAGTATGGTTCAAAATCAACCAGCACAGATAGAACATTTGGAATAGTCGATGAATATTTATATACAAAATTAAAAAAAAAAAAAACACACAATTTGTGTGAAATCCTAATCAGAAATTATGATGCTTCAGATTCAATCATCTCTCAAGTTGATCAGACAACCCAATGGAAATGAGACTAAAGAAATAAGATCCTAAAAACGTTCAAAGCAAAGAATTCGTAGTTGTCGGAAGGCTAAGCTAGATGCTTACATTCACCACGCAAAGTTCCTTTGCCCTCAGGAACTCATCTTCAATGCATGTGGATTCTCATGACAATGTGTTTAGCTTCTTTGTTCCAGAATATATTTAATATTTTCTGATTTTTTTTTAAATACGTTCTGGGATGTATTTAATGAATTACGGAAAGTGTGTTCTGGAAAAAATTTCCATAAAAGGTAGAAGTATCTTTAAAAAAAAGGGTAAAATAGCTATTTTCAAAATTATGATGGTGCAGATTTAAATTGAGAGGGTGCATGAAGCAATTTTCAAATTCCCATCAATCAACGTGGTATAAAAGCTTGGGCTTAGGATTTTTTGGGAATTGGGCCTAATCATTTATGGAACGGGAATTTTTTCCTACACTTCCATATATTTCTTTTACACCCCAAAAATATGAAAAGAATTCTCATTTTATCTTTTTTTACAATGCAAAATTTATTTTTATTATGAATTATACAATCTGCAAGTTATAATTTTCTTAAAAAAGGCTAATGCATATTATAATTCTGAAGTCATTTTTAATTTTCAAATTGCATAATCTAAAATTATTAATTCGAAAATTAAAAATGAGTTTTAGATTATATAATTCATAAGAAAAAAATAACTTTTAAATAGTAAATTCAAAAGCTGTGACTTTCTTTGTTGAAAAATTGATAAGTGGTGGCTGAGGTCGCGCTCAATGCTTGCTGGCTCTTTCTTCAAAAGTAGCAATGGCATGGGAATGACGGTTTTCTTTTCGAGGACGAGTACTATTGAAGAAGACAACGATAATGGAAACCATCTAGATGTATAATTTGGAAGCTAATGACTTCTAAATTATGCAATTTAAAAAATACCTTTTACTTATGGACTATATAATTTAGAAAGGACCAAATGCGAATTTTCATATTTACACGAATGCAAAAGAAATGTATGGAGGTACAGAAAGAAATGCCCCTATAAACTTAGGATAGAAGTGACAAAGAGAAGGTTTTTTCGTCTGCATCCCAGCATTTTAATATGGCTTTTCGTTCTTGTACCCTCATAATTACTTACTACACCACCATAATTTATGTTATATTTCATTGACTTTCAAATTACCTAAAATCTTTCAGAACAAGATTCCTAGAACATTATTTACGAAATAAGTTTTCCAAAATAAATTTTTTAAAACATACTAAATATTTTCTAGAATAAGTTTTAGGAATATATGAGATATTTATTGAAACAAACTTTCTATAATAAATTTTTTAAAACATACATAAATATTCATCTTTCTCTTTTCAGATTAAATAGTTCAAAAACATTACGGATGGAGCGATCCGAAAGTTTTCCAGATTAGGCAATGTAGAAGGGAAAAAAATCTATGTTTTATTATATAATTTCTACCAAACGCAACGTTTCACTTTCTCTCCATCTATCTCTTTATCTCTCTCTTCTTTCCCACCATCTTCAACATCTTCCTAGCGGAGACTATAGGCCTTCTTAAACTCTGTTAACGTTGTCATTGTTATTACAAGACAAAAAGATATACAGGGGTGGCATGGGTGTAGCAGAGAAGAAGAAGACATAGCAGGGAAGGAATTCATTTTGACATTGTTTTATGTAATAAAATATTACATAAATAATAAAATAATAATATATATAAATATGAAATGAACGAATTAAGTGAGCAGTGGCGATGACGGTGTGATGCAGCAAATAAGGGTATTTTTGTCTTTTATGTTAACATGAAGTGTAAATAGTAATCCTGAGAGTTCAAAAGTAAAAGCCCTTAATATTCCAAGTTCAGTCCACCACTATTGGCATAGTAAGAGGAAATGGTGGGTTAGTTGTAAACCAGTGAGATAAATGCATACATAGGGGTTCATTTAGTAGTTCCAAATTTCATGTTAACGGATAAATAACAATTTGGAGGGGAGTAAAGTACTTCCAAAACATACAATCCACATTATATTATTATAAACTAGGCTTTCCACACTCTCTTTAAGGTTAAATTTATTCCACTAGTATCAATTTTATTTTTCTTTTAATTTTTTGAACTCATTCTTGAATTGATTTTCAACAACATTCCTAATGATATTTATTATTACGGAATGATTTCGATAGAAGGATTGGGGATGTTTTTCAAATTACGTTTTCCATTTGAAATAAAAAAATTATATTGTTAATGGGTCCTTAAATAATTTATTTTATTACATATAAGTCATTTAATGAATGAGGGAGACTCTTAATACACACATATATATCCTATTCTTACTTTCGTATGTGTGGTACATAATGAAATAGGACTTAAATGTTTTTGCATTTTTTCAACACCACACTCCTTTAACTACAAGTCCCCATCAAGCTCTTTCATGAGTCCTTTTATAAATGCGAGGTGGTACATAATGAAATTATTTATTCCATGTTCTCACCACAAGTTATGCGTTGCTATGGTGAAATATACACTAATGTGATAATGATATTAAAAAGTTAAATATAACAAAGTATATGACATTAAAATTAATTAATTCATGCACTTTAAAAGATCAACGTAATACTTGTTGACACTAAAATTAAGAGTTTAATGGTTATGAACTAAAAGTACAAAACTATTTTACGTTCACCAAGTTAAGTCAAAATATATTGATAAGCTTACTTTAAGAACAAGTTCACACAAATTCAACTTTAAACATAAAGTAACAAAAATACTTTGATGCATCAAACATATAGCTTCTTTAAACTATTGACTTTTACAGTCATCATGAGCTAAATAATCTCTCCAAAAGTTAGGACTACCACTACACTAGGCAAATTTTTAATAGGTGGATGATAAAGGTCTAATTTACTCGTTAATTACGGATTTTTATATGTCATTCTAACTTAACTCCTTAACTTAGAAGCTTGTGGACCTTAATTGTATATATTGTAAATAAAAAAAAGAAGAATATGCAAGTGTGGTGCATAAATCTCAAATGTTTTGAAATTTTGCAGGGTTGAAACTATAACAAGTATCACAAAGAGAAAGAGTGATTCATTGAGTGAAAATGAGGCATAGGCTTGGAATTTGAAAGAACCCAAATTACCCAATGAATCTCATTAGCCCAGCAAACTTGGACTGCTAAATCTAGTGGAAGAAATTCACTTACCGAATCCTAATCCTGTCAATGAAAGTGTTGTAAAGCAGTGTCCCTGTAATGGATATAAATAGATTTTAGGTGATGAAAAATGACCATTTTCTTAATAAGATAATATAGATTAGAAAGAAACACTTAGGAACCTTTGGAGAAAGAGTTGGCTGGAAACCAGCTTCAACAAGCTACAAAGGATCTCTTGAATAAGGAATTTTCACAATGCTCTCATGGAGTTTGTTTTAATTTATTTCTCTACTATTATGTGCAGTTAAACTCTCTGTTGTTTGAATTAAATGTAATCATTCAACTTGCATGTATTATATGTTGTTAATCAAAGTATATTTATCTACTTTATCTTTATCTTTGTTAATGGTTTTATCTCTTTGCTTCATGTTATCCATGTTAGGAAAATTAAGGTTTGAACTTTAAGTTTGGATCGTTATTGGAAAGTGATTTCATTTTTCATAACAATATCTACCCACCTATTACTATTATAATCAAATACAAAGAAACAAAGAAATCTCATTGAAATTTAATATCAAATTCAATTACTATTTATGATAATAAATTATATAATATATATTATGCTGTGAATCTCTATAATTCCTATTTATTATTATAATTTTTATTTATTAAGAATAACTCTAAATAGAGATCAATTCTAAATAGAGATCAATCTCACAAAAAATATACACTTAATCATATATTTACTCACTTATATTATTTTTATATTTATTTTATGAAATTGAGGTTCAGATAATCTTTTACAAATAGATTTCTATTTGTTTTTTTTATCAACTAGACTCTACAACTATTATCAGATAATATATATAACTTTGTCAAACTTATGAATTAAATATATAACTTTGTCAAACTTATGAATTAAATGTGAGAAAAAGAGTTTCACTAATGAATTATTTTATATTACTTTTCTTAATATGAAAACTTTTATAAAATATTAAAGAAATTAATTTATTTTTACTTTACTTTTGGAATGTTATTGGAAAGTGCTTGCATTTTTTTTAACAGATTAAATCACCTTACAAGTTAAATGCCCAAGAATAAAGTTTCACTCATAAGTTATTTTATGTTGTTTATTTTAATACAAAAATTCTTATGAAATATTAAAAAATTTGGTTTGTTTTCACAAAAAGAACTTATAATTTAATTATGCAAAAATCAAAATTAATGTTTTTTTGTCAACGCAAAGGTATATAAAGATGGCTCAAGATGATACATTAAGAGTTCAATTGGTAGAAATTTATCCCAAAAGTGTTACATCCGTTATTTTAGCTATTTTCATTTAATCTTGCTCTTTATACCTTATTTTTATTAAATAAAACTGAAACTAACATGCATGCTTGCAAATTTCTTTATGTACATATTTATGCTTTAGATCTCAAATAGATATATATATATATATATATATATATATATATATATATATATAAGTTATTATTACACAATATCATCCAAGTTTGTGTAGATTTTACCATCCTGACTATCATTGTTAATTGTCCACATTCAATAGTCAACAATTAGGTTTGTCATTAAAAAAATACATAAAAGTAAAATAATGCCTAAAGACAATGAATGTGATTAAATACGTTTAATATCCAATTCTTTATGGCCTAAACAAGTATATAGATTTTGTAAACATTCCCATAGTCGAATTGCTCACTTAATTATTAAGTAAACATAAGAAACAATTGACAAACTTACAAAATTAGAGCCTTTGCATATAAAATCAAATTTTAGATGACCATTATAACTTTTTCATCTCCTTGGCATATTGATCACATGAAATATATCTATATTTAAATAATAGTATGATATTTTTAGCACGATTCAACAAATAGTTCACTAAGTTCCTTTTCAATACAACATGTGACTTTACGCAAAAACTCTTCCTACACACGACAAAAAAAATCTTCTTATTTTGTTTAAACAATAATAATTTTATAGATTTTTTAATTGGATAAACTCATAAAGATATTTAAAGCATTCAAACACAAAAATGAATCAACGACGTACAAAACAAAGTCAATAATCCACATGTCATTCACATAAAGAAAAAGTCATATTCAGTAGTTTTTTTTACTTCTTCTCACTTTATAAATCATTTAGAAATCATTTAGAAAGGGAAAACATTGGCTAAGTGAGAGCTACCATGACACCTGAAGATGACACTTTTACAATAATGCTATTTATTCATAGATCATTCTCGTTCCTTATTTTCAATTGAAACTACCACAAATCCACTCAAGTACATGTTCCAATAATAATTTAAAATATAAGTAAATATCCCTTAAATTGTTTAAGAATTTATTTAGTATAAATAAATTTATTCTCATACAACTTATTATGGGCGTATTGTTATAATTTAAAGAAAATTTCAAATTTTCTTTAATTTTTCAGGATATGTAATATTATCGATGTAGATTGTATTTTCAGTCCACTCTTAATAATTAGCTGTCTCTTTCCTTTTTCTTGATTAATTCCTAACTAAGCTTAAGGGAGTTTACACAGTGAACATTGAAAACATCAATTTGTAAACTAGTTTGAATCAAAGCACACAATGATGGAAAATTGCGAGTTGTCCCTTTTATATTCGTTACGTGCTTAGTTTCTTTTTGTTGCCATTGGCTATATTTTTGTTTACTTGGATATGGCTCCACTGCTCTTTGATTTGAATCATTAATGGGAGGTGATAGATAAGGTATGTAATCGCCCTATTTGATTTTATTTCAATCATTAATGGGAGGCCATGGATAAATGACAAATATAAGGATATGTTTGACATACTTCAAAATGAGTTACATTTATAAGATTTAAAAAATAATAACTAACGAAAGATATATTATTATTTCATTATTTTAAACATTTTAGTTTTAGAAAAATTAAATGTATCTTAATAAGCTTTCTTTTATTTTATGAAGCCAAAGGAAAATGAAAAATTTACTAGTGTTTGATTTTAGGTTTGTAACATTATTTTGAAAATAAAAAGTGAACTTTATGTGATATTGATATTTAGAAAAAAATGTATCAAACATTAGTGGTTTTCAGAAAATAATGCTTTCCTTTTCTCTAGATTTTTATCCTTATGTTAAGCGACTAATATTTTTTTTTTCATAAAAAAATGTAAGAAGTTGCTAGGTAATGTAACTAATAATTCACTCTCACCCTCGCCTGTTTCTTATATAAGTTGAATTTTTAAATTGTTAAAAATATTAATGGTTTTTAAATAAAAATTTTAAATACTTTATTTATAGTATCAATAAGTTTGCAATCAATGAATAATTAAATCCCTTAAATATATATACCGATAAAAACTAATGATATTTCCATATTTACAATAAATTCCACCATCTATGTAAAAAAAATAAAACCGCTAGACTATTTCTTATGATAATGTATTATTAAAAATAACTTTTCCATATGTAATTGTGCCAATTCTAAACAAATTACAATTAAAAATAAATTTAAATATAAAAATTAATATTTAAATATTTTTAATTACATCACAAAAGTTAACTTATAAATATAAGTTAAAAGTCTCGTAGTTTTTGAAGAATATAAAATAAATAAATAAATAAATACAATCGTAAAATTTTATATTGAAAATGATATCATAATTTCTTGTGTAATTTTATTTATATTCATTAGTATTAAATTTTTCTGGTATACCCTTTACAAAATTTTTAACAATAATATTAAAGTCAATCGATAATAAGATATTAGTATTATAAATATGCATCTACTTTATTTAGGTTTGAAGGACAAAATCAAAACTAAAACTAGACAAACTTCCTTAAAAAAATATATAAATAATTTCAACGTAACAACCTATTAGTTCCACATACAACATTACGTGATCCTTAATCTTATTATGCCATTAGGTAGAATTTCAATAAAGAGTAAAAACAGGTTTATTTAACCTAGGTTATATATATTTATGTTTTAGTTGAGTGAGCGAGAATAAAGCAAGTAAGGTTGGATAAGGTTGAAGGTTTCGTCAACTTCACTCGTGCGCCATGTTCGATAGAGTTATGTGAGATTGAAGGGGAGTGATGAAAGTGGGGCCCACTCATTAATATTTGACACAGAAAGCACACCCACCACTTCCCAACTATGGCCTTTTCCAGAACTTCCATTCTCAAATTCCTCTTCCATCTTTTCAAACATGCAATGTATCAGCAATTATGTAATTCATGTGCTGTTACACTTCTATTCATGAGGAACAAACCATAATGGGATTTCATAGTAAAGGTAAATAGTTATGAATTATTAGGTTCAGAATTATTGAACAGTATCTTTTCAGAGCTTAGGACAATCTATTATTCAAAAAGTTCATATTTTTAGTTGGAGAAGATATATAAGAGTAAAACAGTGTTGTTATATTATAGATAGACTTAAGAACATTTTTTTTAGAGATAAAAGAAAAACAAAAGCGATTGAAAGTCAGAAGAAAAATTTAAACATATTTTAGGAATGAAAATAAATATTTTTAAGTCTATTTTAAATAAAATATTCTATTTTTGAGTTCTTTAATTATTGCCAAAGAATAGTGATTGATAAATACTTGTTTTATAACAATATTTCGTTGTTATGTGATGCTGAAATCCAATAATTAGTTGATATTGTAAAATAATAGTAAAAGTTTCGTTGTCTTCAATTATACAGCCAATAAATGAGTTGATCTTGCCCCAAGATTCCAAAATATGTTGACTTGTTACCATCAATCACTTGTGAAAGGTCACTCACCTTATTGTTAGTGAATGATAATACATGATATTTCAATTCCCTTTTCATTTCCTCTAGAACAAATTTAGATGCTCACAACAACAGAAGAAAGGGAGAGGAAGCAAATTTTAGCAAATAATAATTGTTTTGGCACAGAATGGATAAAGAAGTAACCTTCATGAATGAGAGCATGAAGCAGAAAAAGAGAAGATAAAGAAAATTTTAGCAGTGTTCTTAGGATCTTTTGTGGTTCTGTAGTTTGGTAGGCTGTTAACATCACAACCAAGGTGCCTAATTCAGGTTGGCCAGAAGTTGTTCTTAACTAGAAATGAAAGGGTTGCTGTAAGTGAAGTTCAATTGTGGAAATTTGCAGCCTCAAAAACTGTGTTTTTGGTGGAAAACTTAGCTCTTTTCTATTATTGGATGTGATCACAAGGTCAATGAAGACCAGACATTCATCTACTTCCATGTTCCTAGTTTATTATCAACATGCCCCACTTGGAAAATTCAAGTCGGTTCAATTACCCTTCCCATCCCTACCCTAAGTTATCATAATTATATTTTCATTATTTTTTGAAAAAGAAAATATTTCACTTTAATATCTCTTAAATGTTCTAAGGGTTTGTAGGAAAAGAAAAGGAGTGAAAACAATTTATATATTTTCAGTGCAATGGTTTTTAAGATTTCAAACAACCAGAAACAATTTGAATGTAACTTCAAAACAATTAGAACAAAAACTAACAAGTTTCCTTTGTGTAACAATTTATGACTGAATAATAGTACAATATTGTATACTACCAGTGTATTTTAGTTAAATTTTGATGACTAAAAAGAATTTAATATCCTTATATTTTTTTATAAGCATTATATAACTAATAACTATCTCACAAATAAAAAAAATGGTCCCCTTTTTCTTTAAAACTCCACTACCAAACATTGACTTAAGTAATCTTGCTAGCTCAAACAATTGACAAAGCTTGGTGATAATAAATTATCTTTGACAATTTTTTTACAATGGATGGTTTCTTCAAATGCTATGTTCCTGAGTTTTTGTGCATGAAAAAAAAAGTGAAGAATTAGATCTCCATATAGTGAATATTTCTTAAAAAAATTCTTTATTGTAAGGAATATCCGTTATGTGAAAAAAAAAAAAATGTTAGATCGTTGTTTGTTATATATTTTACTGACATTACATAGGCTGGAACTATGCCAATTATATGAAATCACATATTACAATTATGAAATGAAAATGCCAGTTACTTGAAACAAGGAAAGAGACATGTACCAAATCACAAAGCCTATGAGTATCTTGTACCAAAAAAATACCTATTAGTACCCAACAATAGAGCTAACTAGTGAATTTCTGTTCATGGTTGAAGATGGAGGGGAGATTTATATTTGTTGGTTAGGATTAGAAATTAATCTCAAGATGGATACTGTAAGAATGGTAATTTTTAAAAATAAACTGATGAAAATATATAAGACCATTTACATTTGTTTATAAGACAGTAAAATACTTCAATATTAACTGAATTCATTTACATCTACTTCAATTACTTTTACACAGTCACTTCAACTAATGTTAACTTGATGTGAAAAATACTATTCATAGTTAGCATTTCAAGGGAAAAATAAGTTGTTTACCATTCATTTTGAGGGGTGTGGGGAAGGTGTTAGGTTGGTTAATAAGTCCAGCAAGAGAGAGTAAAAGAGCATTCAATGCATTTTGCAACTTCTTTGGACACACACCACCTGCCTTTCTACTACTTCAGTTCTTCTACTGTTCATTTCCTGTATTCTCCATCCTTTGTTTCTATATATTATTCTCTGTCTTGTCATAACTGACCTCATCTTAGCTTCTGAATCATCCCCACTTTTCATTCTCTTTCAGCCATGAATCCATCTGAACAATTTGTGGAACATGGAATGTCTCAGCAGGTACTCTTTCTTAATTCTTGTTCAGTCTATAGCTGAAGGAACTGTGACCCTTCAATACATTCATGGTCTCTATTAAACTTTTTTAATAACTGATCCATTTCTACATGGTCATTATTCAGTGAATGTCTTCATTCTCCCCATGTTGTCTAAACTGCTTTTGAGCTAAATGGGGTTTTGCTACTTTTGTCTGTTGTGTTGAAAACTAATGAGATGTTACTTGCATTCATAGTGTTCCCCTAAGGTGTATTAGAAGGACATTGCCATGTTCTGCTTGGGGTTTTAAAGCCAGTATCCTTTTCTTGATGTCTCCTTTTAATTATTTTCTGGTTTTTGGCATTGCATTTTAGTCATTTTAAACATTGCATTGGATCCTCATCTTGTTATTGCACTTTATGGTTGAGCTTATTTTGATGAGCTGCTTCTTATCTCTTTATTCATTTCATTTCTTCAATTTTTCACATTTGATTAATGTTTGTGTTTTGAATTATGGAGAATGTTGGTGGGAGCAGGGTTTAATTAGGGAGGAATCTCAATTCTAACATTTGTCTTATGAAATTTAAAAGATAATAAATAAACTGGATGTTGCTCTGACATATGGTGATGATACTGAGAAGTTTATAGAATGCTTGAATGGAAATTTTATTTACTTTGTCATATTGGCTATGGAACCTGGCTAGGGTTAAAAGTGAGTACTGTATAGTACTAATTTGTTGTGCTTGGCTTCATGTATCAGAATTTAAAGAGAACTTCTTGTGCAACTGTGCTCACTCTAGCTTACCAAAGTCTTGGAATAGTTTATGGTGACCTCAGTACTTCTCCTCTTTATGTTTACAAGACCACATTTTCAGGGACATTGAGACTCAATGAAAATGATGAGGAGATTTTTGGTGTGCTTTCCTTTGTCTTCTGGACATTTACCATTACTGCTCTCTTCAAATATGTTTTCATTGTGATGTCTGCCGATGACAGTGGGGAAGGTAAAGTCTTCAATCATGATCTCTATCCAGTTCCTCAGACTTCCAAGCTCCTGAAGCCATGCCAATTATAACTTCTTGGGAAAGATATATAATTTTACATTCATATTCTTATTAAACCAAAAATTGTCCAGTCATTTGTTCTCTTTGACTTCATATATAATTGTGAGCTTGATTTTCCTCCTTTATCTTTAGTTTCTAGAAATATAATCATGATTAACACAATTTATTAATTAGCAGAGGATTAATTAGTTGTGATTTGCTATGTTTTTAGAATGAGTGGTTCACTTGTGCAGGAGGTACCTTTGCATTGTACTCACTTCTCTGCCGGCATGCTAGACTAAGCATTTTACCTAATCAGCAAGCCACGGATGAGAAATTATCTGCTTATACCACACAAGATTCTGAGGACACATGGCTTTCTTCTCATTTGAAGTTGTTCATTGAAAAGCACCCAAGGTTCCAAAAAGGACTGTTGATCTTTGTTCTGCTAGGAACCTGTATGACAATTGGTGATGGTGTGATTACACCTGCAATATCAGGTAGTTGATCAAGAGCAGCCCATGAGCTTCTATAAGAACACATGAAGTATGTGGTCCATCATTGACTTTGTTATAGTTACATGACTGCATCCCTTAGATGGCAGCTTTAGGTCATTACCCATTTCTAAAATTATTATTCTTGTTAATTTTGTCATCACATTTCAGATTAAATATTGTATTGTTTAGAGTAAATGTACCATGAGTCACTGTGGACAAACTTCTCAACAAATACTTGTAGGAGACAAACTTAATGAATGAAGGAGGTAAAATGAATCAAATTTTTTCCATAAGTTCAAACTAACTTACATTCCGAGCTACATGAAATTGGATGAGAAAGCTTTTGAAAAGTTGAATTGCATAAGTTCATTTTAATCTGAGAGAAGTTTGATTCATTTTATCTCCCTAATTTTTTTATTATCTTCCTATTCAAGTACTTATTGAGAACTTTATCCAAATTAACTCTAATTATAGATATGCATCTCAAACATTACTACACAATTTAGTTTACTTATCGTGAGATTGAGTTGGTTCAGGAGTTGATGTTTGTACAGAAATTTTATTATTTGTTTCTCCTTTGGATATATGAACATCCCTTGTGTTTCCTTTCAGTTTTTTCAGCCGTTTCAGGAGTTCAAGTTAAGATCAAAGAACTCCATGACAGTAAGCCCACCAAGCATCTTTCAAAACCTTTATATCTATTCACACTTTCTAAAACTCTACATTATTTATACAGATTATGTTGTCATAATCTCGTGTGTCATTTTAGTGGTCCTTTTCTCCATTCAACATCATGGGACACACAGAGTTGCTTTCATGTTTGCCCCAGTAGTTGCTGCATGGCTTTTGTGTATAAGTGGTATTGGTATATACAACATATTTCACTGGAACCGGCAAATATACCGTGCACTTTCTCCTCTCTACATGTTGAAGTTCCTCAAAGCCACTGGCATTGAAGGTTGGATGTCATTAGGTGGAATTGTGCTTTCAATCACAGGTACATATGATATGGTATTTTGTATTTTTATTTTTTTTCATGAACATCTATAATGTAGTTAACTTTATTAGCAGCTAGAGTAGTGGGATTAATTTGCCTGTGATACTGTCTCAGGAGTGGAGGCAATGTATGCTGCTTTGGGTCATTTTTCAGCACTCTCAATAAAGGTAAATATATATTTGAGAGTATAGATAAAGGAAAGATTAACTAAGTTGAAAATGATATATGCTTTAACAGATGCCCTTAAATCTCAGGTAGCTTTCACATGTCTAGTGTATCCCTGCCTGATTTTTGCATATATGGGAGAGGCTGCATTTCTGTCCAAGCATCATCATGCTATTCAGGACAGCTTCTACAAAGCCATACCAGGCAAGAAATTATTTCAGGAATCAACAAGCTGTCAATGTTATTTATGGCCTTTAGTGTAATTGGACTACTATTTTCTGCAGAAACTGTATTTTGGCCTGTTTTTGTAGTGGCCACTTTCGCGGCCATTGTTGGAAGCCAAGCAGTGATTTCTGCCACCTTTTCCATTGTAAGCCAGTGTTGCGCGTTAAATTGTTTTCCTCCAGTTAAGATTGTTCATACTTCAAGCAGAATATATGGACAGATTTATGTCCCAGAAGTGAATTGGATATTAATGTGTCTTTGTTTAGCTGTCACCATTGGCCTTAGGGATATAGACATGATGGGTCATGCTTATGGTACACTTCTTTTCCACTATGTTTGCTTATGATATTTGAAGCATGACATGTAAGTTCTGACCATTTTGCATGATCCACAGGGCTGGCTATAACCACTGTAATGTTTGTGACAACATGCTTGATGACACTAGTAATGGTCATTGTTTGGAAGCAGGGAATAATAAAAGCCATTATATTTTTGGTATTGTTTGGATCAGTTGAACTGCTTTACATCTCAGCCTCTATCTGCAAAGTCCCTGAAGGAGGATGGATCCCCCTTGTGCTATCTTTTATCTTTATGAGTATAATGTTCACTTGGAACTACGGAACAATGAAGAAACATGAATTTGATGTGGAGAACAAGGTTTCAATGAGCAAGATACTGTCTTTGGGACCTTGTTTAGGCATGGTCCGTGTCCCGGGAATAGGAATCATTTTGAGTAATCTGGCTTCAGGTGTTCCTGCTATTTTTGGCCACTTTGTCACAAACTTGCCAGCATTCCATCAGGTGTTAGTTTTTGTATGTGTCAAATCAGTTCAAGTCCCTTGTGTCAGTGACAATGAACGGTTGGTCATAAGCAGGATTGGCCCCAAGGAGTACCGAATGTTTTGTTGCATTGTCAGGTATGGTTACAAGGACCTGCAACAAGAGAACTACAATTTTGAGAATATATTGGTAAGTGCTATAATACAGTTTGTAGAAATAGAGGAGAGTGATCCAGCACCAACACCAGAAGAACTGTGTATGGAACACCTTGCTGTTTCTCCACACACTTTGAATAATTCATGTTACATAGAGAAAAGCTTCCCATTTTCACGTGTTTTACGTGTAAAGAACCATGACATTGATCATCTTCAAGAGGCTCCCTATAAAGATGAATCTATACAGATTCTAAGAGCCAAGGAGTCCGGTGTTACCTATATACTTGGACATTCCTATGCAGAGGCAAAGAAATCATCCTCTATTCTAAAGAAATTTGCCATAAATGTTGTTTATGCTTTTCTAAGCAAAAATTGCAGAGACCCTGATGTTTACTTGAACGTAGCACACACTTCTCTGCTAGAAGTTGGTATGGTTTACCATGTCTAACTCTAACAATTTCACAAAGGCATTTGCATTTGCATAGAAGAAAATAGCCAGTTTGTAAATGTTGGTTCAAGGAACATTGATAGTGACTTCTGCAAAGAAGTTATCAAGATCAATCAGTTGTAGATTTTACAACATTGAGCTCAAGGTGTTCATGATTCTGTATCTAGAAAGCTATTTAAACATTTGTTTCATACAAGAAAAGTAGAATACACAGAGGTACATATTTATGTAATACTAATAATATTATTCTACATTCTTGATGCATCATAATTCTAAGCATATCTCATTGAACAGAATGGGATTGAAAAGGTTCAGATGCTCCCCTCTTGCCTTTTGCTGCTTTAGGATTTTTCCTGATGAACTCACAAAAATTGTCCATTCTACTAGATATTGAAATTATAAACCAATATTTATATGAATGTAAGTATGTAAGTAGTCCATAATTTTTTACAAAGTTGCTGGAATCTTATACACAAGTATTGGAACCAACAAAACAAGACATATTGCACATAAGCAACAACAAATATTGTAACCATAATCTGAGGAACTCCAATGAAAGGAATGGCTCTCTAAGATTATTGTATAAATACTGAGGAAAGACTGTAATTTCTTTTTTCTAAAATACTTTTTCGTGCTTCATCTTATTAGTGAAATTCATTTTAATCCTTCATCTATTAACTTTTTTTACTTTAGTCCTTTATTTAAATGTCAACCAACATATTCTTCCATTGGTTTAAGGTTAACGTCATTTATGACATAAAAGACTAAAATGGAAATGTATAAAGAACATTAATCAAATGAAATTTACTAAAGTATATTAAACAAATGGCAATTGCTTACATCCCCACATTTGCTTCTTGCACCGTATAAGTTATTTGTAATACCATAAACCCCATTGTCAGAATACACAAAAGGGGAAAAGTGGTGCAGTGAGCGGGTGGTGACTGTTGTGGAGGTTTTCTGGTGAGCGAATATATAGTAGAGAGTGTTGCAAGGAAACTTCTTCGGCATCGTTCATAAGTAAGATGTTTTTCTTTTTGCATAGTTTAGTGGTGGTGTAGGAGTGCATAGTTCGTAAATTTTGAGATTTCATTTAACGAAAATGGATTACGAAAAATGAAATTCGTAATAGAATTTGGGTGGCTGAAATGGCTTACGAAAAACATATTCCATTGAAGGTTTTTGTGTTTCGGAAACCATTTTCTAGAAGTGGGATTGTGAGGATGAGTGTTTATGGAAAATGCTTATCGTAAGAGAAGGTAATTACGGAAATAGTTTTTCGAAAGAGAGACGGTGAGGACGAGTGCTTACCAAAAACCTTTTCTGTAGAAGGAGGAGTTGCTTACTAAAAATTTCGTGAGAAGATATTTCTGTTATGAAAAACCTTTTCCGTAGAAGGAGAAGTGCATTACAGAAAATAATTTTAGTAAGCAACTTTTCCTATTAGAGAAGGTTTTCTGTAATGCACTTTTCCTTCTACAGAAAAGGTTTTCCATAACAAGAATATCCTCTTACGACATAGAAGGAGAAGTGCATTACGGAAATAATTTTTGTAAGAAACTTTTTCTGTTAGAGAAGGTTTTCTATAATGCATTTCTACTTCTACAAAAACGATTTTCCATAACAGGAATGTTTTCTTAAGGAAAAACTTTTTTTGTAAGCAACTCCTCCTTCTACGAAAAAGTTTTTTCATAAACACTCATTCTTACCGTCCTCTTTGAAAAACCTATTTCTGTAATAGATAAATCTTCTAACAAAAACTTTTTTTGTAACAATAAATTTCTCTTATGGAAAACGTTTTCCGTAATCACCTTCTCTTTTTACTAAAAATATTTTCCATAAACTCTCCTCTTCACACTCCCACTTTCAAAAAATGGTTTTCGTAACACAAAAACATTATACGGAATATGTTTTTCATAAGCCACTTCAGCCACCCAAATTCTATTATGGATTTTGTTTTCCGTAACCCATTTTCGTTAAACGAATTCTCAAAACTTACGGATTTTGTACCTCTACATCAGCCCCTGAACCATGCAAAAAGAAAAACAACTTATCTATGAACGTTGCTGGAGAAGTTTTGTTGCAGTGTCCTCTACCACATTCACTCACCAAAAAAACCTCCATAACAATCATCAACCACTCATTGCACCACTTTCTTCCTTTGTATTTTCTGACAAGAACACTTGTAGAATTACAAATAACTAATGAGATGCAGAAAGCAAATGTGGAGATACATGAATCAATTCCGTAAACAAATTTTGTACTTAGTTTTGGAAGCCTAATCTTAAAATGGTTTCTTATTATTCCATCCACAACTCTCACTTTTGGGCCTCTAATGTACCAATGAACCGGGTCACCCAAAATGAAAAAAAATGGAGGGATAAAGTAAGCTTCTTCTTCTTAATATGGAGTATAATTTTAGATCAGAATTTGGAATATGATTTTAAATTATAGAATTTGAAATATAGTTTAAATTACAAAACTTAAAATATATTTTAGATAACATAAATTATAATGTTATAAATTATAAAATAAAAATATAGTTACGAATTATGTAATCTTGAATCATATTTTTATTACATAATCTAACATTATATTGTATATTAAAAAATTGGGGGTTTTATTTAAATAATATATATAGTATTTAAATAAATGTATTATTATTATGGGTGAGGAAAAATATATGTAGCTGGAGGAAGAAAATGTCAATAATAACTCAATCCACCAACTCATCGACCTGACCTACTACTTACAAGTTCATCCACCAACAATATATTTTTGGAAAAGAATTTAATTTTCTTCAAAAATCGAAACACACACATATATATATATATATATATATATATATATATATATATATATATATATATATATATATATATATATATATATTTTTTTATTTTTTATTTTTT
>Ga0099824_1003447_pt1 | contig 23114 bp, 13 predicted proteins | sample SiratrowhiteBW_FD_76837 | JGI IMG/M metagenome (GOLD analysis project Ga0099824, IMG submission 76837) | Root nodule microbial communities of legume samples collected from California, USA - Siratro white BW | ecosystem: Host-associated > Plants > Roots > Nodule | place: USA: California... | reverse complement strand
TTGCCTTATCTTGTTTTTGGTTTTCCATAATTTTTCCTAATAAACTATGGTGGCGACTCCTCTGTTTTGAAAATGAAAATTATTTTTTGTTCGCCGTCCCCGTCGTGACCCTGGTTGCGACAGTATTTGATGATAATAACAACAAAAACTATAGATAATTGGAGTAGCTGAATAATATTCTGAGTGTATTTGAGTCTATAATTGAAAATAACAGGGGAACAAAGATGAACAGTTTTGAACAAAAGCAGTAACAGAATTTTCTCCTTGGTTTCGAGAGGCCAGACTCTCCCTATTCACTCCACTATCAAATTCTCTTTCCCTTCCTCTCTTTCCAACCCTTTATTTATAAGTATAACCCCACTTTACCTCTACTAACTCCCGAATAATGGCTTTTATTATATTTTTTTCATATTCCTCCTTTACACTTGGTTATGTAACATAATCAAGCCTTAGAATTGATTTCTTCAGTTGTATGGAGTCCAACACGTTCTTCTTCAATAAATGGTCATTTTTATTATGTCATTTTTATTAATCACTTTTCAAAATATGTGTCGCTTTATCCGATTAAACATAACCCTGATGTTTCTCATATTTTTCCAATTTTTAAATATCTTGTTGAAAATCAATTAAATACAAAAAAATTAAAACTTTTTACTCAAACAATGGTGGTGAATATATTAAATTTAGGTCTTTCTTTCAAAGTCATAGAATAACACACTTAACAACTCTCCTTTACACCCCAGAACACAATGAGTTTTCTAAAAGAAAACACCGTCATTTGGTTGAAACTGCTCGTTGTCTTCTTCACCATGCTTCCTTACCCATCTCATTTTAGTCTTATGCTCTTGAAACTGCAACCACTAGTACAAAAAGCACATTCTACAACAGGATATGATTGTAAAATAAGGTTCAGACCGAGTTCAAGAGGGGGTGAATTGAACTTTCAAAATCTTTTCACAAATATGAATTGTTCTTGAAATAGAGAATGAAAATTCTTAATTCAATCAATCAACTCGTATAATTCTGGACTGTCCAGTAAACAATCAATTATGCACAACGAAAATTGTTAGAGATAAACCTAGAAAACAATTTTCAGTATAGAGATGTGTTAATCCAGAATCAAGATGATTAACCACGGTCCAGTAGATTAGAAATAACCCAGAAGCACAGTTGATTCAGATATATTTAAACAGATTCAGAACGCAAACATATACCCAAAAATTCTTAGTTAATATCAAGATCTAGTGATTAGTTTATTAGGCGAATGCAAGCAGATAATAAAATGATCAAGAAGAGGGAAGAGGAAATCAAGAACACAAAGATTTATCCTGGTTCACCCTTCCTCAAGGGCTACATCCAGTCCTTTGCAAACTAGCAAAGATTTCCAATAAAAAGATCACAAGATCAGTTTACAACCCTTGCTCCCAGCAAGTTATCACTGCTTCCCACAGTACACACTGCTTCCCGCAGCACTCACACCTCATTGAACCCCTCAGCTAGTGTGAAACTAGTGCAGAAACCCACTACACCAAAACACTTGCAACCCGCAAGCAAATACTGCTCCCCGCAGCACTCACAATCTACTGAAGCCCTCAGCAGATGTGAGACCAATACCAACTCAATTACAAACCCAGTAATTGAAAACATTATACAGATTACAGTAACAGCAAGATCAACAATTGATCACACAGTACTTCTACACAAAACAGATTACAAAGATTGAAGATCAGGTGTAGAAGACTTAGCTTTGGTCCAGAAACAAAGTCACAAGAACCTCACTCAAGGATGCTTAAAGATTCACGTTCTTGGAGGTTTCTTGTTTTGAAAAGCTTTGTGAAAGATGATCGCACAAATAGGGCGCTATTTCTCACTTCAGAATCTCTCAAGGAATGTTTTTCGAAAATCTTAGTTCTTTGAAAATGATAGTGCCAATTCCTTTATATAGCCAAATCAGTTTTAAAACAACTTAGCTGTCACAGTTTCAATTAATTGAAAAAAACCATTCAATCGATTGAATTGACCGTTAGTTGAATCAATCAAAGATTCCAGTAGTAACAGAAATAACTCTCACATTCAATCGATTGTTTTAAAAATCCAATTGATTGAAAAATCTTTTTCAGCAAAAGTCAGTTTAGGCTATTTTTCATAAAACCAGTTTTAATAAAAATATTTGTGAATCTCTTAACACCCCAGGAATGATGAACCATGTCACTAATAATTAAGGACTAAGCCAACACCAACACACAAACCCAACTAAGGACCAAGACCGAATCACCCAACCATCTTCATGTTGGCTCAAAGTCATTCACTTGAACAATTCTGGTCCAGGTTGGTTCCAACAGATTCTTCTTGAGGCAGTCTTCATCAACTCACGTGCTAGGCATTGATCTAACATAGTCTAGATCCAATCCATCAGAACTTCAACAAGCTATGGTCTTTATTGACTTTATCAAATCACATACTTAGCATTGGTGCTAACAATGATGTCGATTTAAAAGGAACCGATGTAAACAAAAATACGGTGGCATTTTTGTAAATATTTGAAGAGATATTACGTCGGTTCCACAAATAACCAACGTATAAAAAGACTTAAAAAATAAAAATTCAAAATTTGAAAAATTTGAAATGCGGTAGAGATATTACGTCGGTAGAGATCTTATGCTTCACTGAGCCATACTGCTTTGTCTTCTCCCTTCACTCTTCACTCTTCACGTTTCATTGTTTTGTTCACTCTTCAATCCTTAAGTTCACGTTTTTGGTGTTATTGGTTCACGTTTTTTATTCGCGTTTTGGGTGCCAATGGTTGACGTTTTCGATTCACGTTTAAGTGTCATTGGTTCATGTTTTCGGTTCGCATTTGGGTGCCATTGGTTCACTCTCACAGGTACATCGTGGTTCTCCCCCGTTTTCTTTTGCTCTCATTGTCTTTGTAGTTTCATTCATTGGTTTTGGTAGATTTCATTTGGGTCCATTTGCATTCATTGGTTCTCTCACCGTCTACAAGAGGTATGCTTTCTTATCTTTGAAATGTTGTATTATTTGTATGTTTATATTGCTTTCTATATGCTTGTATCAGAGATTTTGGGTTCCAAAAATTTTATGACGAAAATACTTAAACTGACCCTTTTGATAGAAAGCTCGAATTGAGACACTCCAAAAATGAAAGTTGTTCGAAATGACGTAACGAAGCTTGTGGGCAATCCCCCTTAAGGGATTCAAAGAATTCTGGAAAATTTTGGAATTTTTTTTAAAAAAAATTGAGATTTTATGTCGGTTGTAAGCTACAAACGATGTAATAGAGGACGTTTTACATCGGTTGTAATACAACTGACGTAAAAAGTCTTTAATTACGTCGATTCCAGCTCCAACCGAGGTAGTATCCACCTCTTATGCTGTAATTCAGTTATTTTAGTTGGTTATATGACGTTGGTTTCTATTTTCAACCGACGTAGTGACGTACATATTACGTCAGTTTCATAATTGATGTTATATGCCTAAGACTTTCTATATCGTCCAGAACTGACGTAGAATGCCATTTTTCTACTAGTGAACCTATCTTATAAATAACTTGCCCACACCTGGTTTAAACATGAAGTCACCTCTCGAGTCTTTATTTTATTCCTCACCAAATTACTCTAAGATACGTAGCTTCAGATGTCTCTGTTTTCCTTAGCTGACCCGTACATTCATAACAAATTTCTCCCAAAATCCCAACCATGCGTCTTCTTATATTACAATTCATCTCAAAGTGCTTATTTGTGTTACAATTTTAAAACTAAAAAACTATATACCTCAAGACACATGCACTTGGTAGAAATTGTTTTTCGTTATTCTTCTGCACTTACAACCATGTCTTTTCTCTCTTCAACAATAATCCCTACATGCTCACAACCATCTGACCCCACACCCTCAAACCACATACAAATCATCCCAACACCTATATCTCAAAATTCAAATTCCATCTCCATTATCTCCTCTTTACCTACTACATCTCAAAACTTATCTTCACATATATCCATGCCAATGTCACCGCCTACCTCATCTCCTCATGTATTACCAAATTCCACCGAATTCTCTACTCCATCCAATCATGATATCTTGTATACTTTGGGTTCATCTCCTTCCACGCATGTAGACTCATCATCATGTTAGCCTGGACCAAAACAACCATCCCACCCAATGGTCACAAGATCTAAACATGACATTTTTAAACCCAAACAACTTCACCTAGCCATCAAATTTCCTCTATCCTACCAAATTGAACCTTGTCTTTCCCATGCTTTGAAACATTTTTAGTAGAGGCAAGCAATGTCAAAAGAATTCGATGCATTACTTGCAAATAGTACATGGTTCCTTGTCCCTAAGCAACCATAGTTCAACATTATTGGTAATAAGTGGGTTTTTCGACTAAAGCGGGATCTTGATGTCTCTAACTCGATATAAAACTCATCTTGTTGCCAAAGGGTTTCATCAACGTCTTGGTATTGACTGTATTGAAACTTATAGTCCAGTCATTAAGCCTCATACTATCAAGCTGGTTCTCTACATTGCTCTCTCTATATTTCTCTCTCTATATATTTCTCTATATAGAGAACAAGTTTTTTTTAGAAAAAAAAATAAAGCAATTGAAATCATGTAACCTCACCATGACTTTAATTAAGGTAAGGTTATGTGGCTCCCTCACAAATTTAGTGCCAAAAAAATTATACAGAAGTCTTTGATGTAGAACACAATTTCAATGTAAAATATTTTATAATGAAGTCATTTTCTACATGCATGACTCTTATATTTCTTTTACACTAAATTCAAGCTCTACATGCACAACTTCTCTCATATCAACAAAAATGCACACACTACTCTTTTCACTTCACACACACATTCACAACAAATATGTATGTGTGATTATATTCGTTATAAGATATTGAGAAAACTCGTTTTATGTTTCATATGACAAAACCTAAATATAGTTATCCTCTATGCTCACAATAAAGATATTTATAGTTCTGCTATACACTTATTTTACGGTGCCTACCCACAATACACCACCCTTTGTTGATTATGCTTAACAAAGGGGGAGAGCTTAGAGGAAAATAGTCTTACGAAGAGAAGACATATTGATATAAAGTCTTAATAAAAAAACTTACCAATTATTTTAGCCTGATTGGACCTGTTTTGGCCTTCAACCGGTCTTTTAGGGCCAAGAGTATCTTTGAAGAAATCAACTATAGAGGACACAGGGTGCAAAGTAGAAAACCTATAATTCCCAAATCACATCAACTATAGTCATGGCCAGGAGAACCTATAAAGACTTGACTTCAACTGACTTCAATGCAAATAAGTCTTATCATCATGAGCTAGACTTTAGCTTATACATTTGTATAAAGTAGTATAGGATATTTTGGGTCACGTATTGAGCTAAGTAGCTTAGAATGTATAATAGGGTTTTGGGCCTTGTATTTGTGCCAGGAGTATATTAGTGTTAGATTAAGGTTGTGTAGCCTATCTAGGGATATAATTAGGCTTCCTTAAGCCCAGTGTAAACCCTTGGACATCCAAAGGAGTGCAAGACACATAGCAAGGAGCATGCAAGGCGCGAGCACACATGGAAGGCTTGAGTGGTCATGTGTCACGATCTCATCTAAGAGGGTTTATGAGTTAGGTTTTTTGAATTGTTTTGGATTCAAATTTCCCATTTAGTTTTGCTTCTTTAGGAAGTCAAATTCTTGTATAAATATGGGTGTTTGGTTCATGAAATTCTCCACTTGGAATGAGTAATGGAATATTGTCATCTTAGTCCTTCTACTTATTTTTGAGTTATCTCTAAGTTAGTCTTCTTTCTAGACATCTCCTAGTTGAGTTGAGCTAACCTCTTACTGAACCTTTTCCTCCCTTCCACTTCAAAGTCAAGCTGTTTATTCTTTCTTACATTCTTCCACCAACCTCATTCATCTTCCATTGATAAAGAAATTCTAAAAAGTTTCTTTAACTTAGAGTTAAAAATTCACTAATAAAATAAATTTTATAAGGTAAATTTTATGTTGTAATCGCATTATTTTTAGTGAATTTCTTGTGTGTGAACTAAATTTCAGTTAAATCACATAAATTTCTCTATATAATTCTTCGTTCACCTCTGTTTTCCTCTTTTTATCTTTCTTACGAATTTCTCAATTATCATAAACCATTTATATATAGTATTAAACGGTCCAATAATTTTCCATTTATTTCCTTACACACATAAACTAAAAGTCATCTACCTTTAAATTCTATAGTAGAATTTAATCGGGATCACATATAAGTGGGATTGTAATAAAGTTTTGTAAAAGAAATAATATCAGTTTTTTATAATTTTATATTAGAAATGATACAAAATTTCTTATCAGTGTCGTCATTACTCATCGAAACAATATTAATCTATAAAAAATAGTTCATCAATTATTATACCAACAAATTATTATCAATGCCAAACAAATAGCCTTTAACTTAAAAATTGTAAATGCTAGGTTGGGTACATGACAAAATGACGGTGTTTCTCTTTTTTCTCAATAAATAAAAGTCTATCTCTTTTTGTTGAGGATAAAACACAATACTCTACTGCCAGAACAAGAGGAGCAACACCAAAAATACAATGGCTTCAGTAATAGCAATAATAATAATAATAATAACAGGAAATTAGAGGAACAACACACAACAAGATTTTTTACGTAGAAAACCTCCTCAATGTGAGAAGTAAAAACCACGGGCACAAGCTAGTCGATCAAACTCCACTAAGATCAAATAAGAATACAAGAGAGTCTCAATATAGCATATATCAATGCTTATACCCAACCAATATGTTGAAGCAACAAACTTCCAAAGTAGAGAACAAGTAAAAACCCACACTTCCCGCAATACTCCGAAAATTATATCTCCCATAATAAACGTCGAATCAACGATCCCAACGGTCAAACTGAAGAACACTGAATTTCGAAGCTTTTGTCAAAATATCACCTCGATCCAACAATTGATGAGGTAGAAATCATGATTTCACAGAAGCAGGTTACACAACTCTTAAAAAGGAGTTTTCACTCTCTCTCTCTCTCTCTCTCTCTCTCACTCTTTGGTTGCAGATGTGTGTAGATGACCACTCTCTCTCTCTCTCTTCTTTCTTAAACCCTACTTCCTAAGTAAGGAGTAAAGTGGGCTCTCCTAACTTTTGGGCCTTTCTCCACATAGGAAGGGAGCCCAAACCCAATAAATCTCCACCTCATGACTATATGGAGGTGATCCCCAAACCGGCGATCAAGCAACATATTTCAAACTTCCATCTTGATAAAGATTTGGTCATCCTATCAAAACCATTCTCATCAACATGGACTTTTTCAAGTTCTAACAACTTATCATTCAAAACATCACGTATCCAATGATACCTCACATCAATGTGTTTGGATTTTAAATGAAAAGTTGAGTTTTTACCAAGATGAATAGCACTTTGACTATCACAAAGGAGCACATACCTCTCTTGACTAAAGCCAAGTTCTTGCAAGAATTTCTTCACCCATAGCATCTCCTTGCATGCTTCAGTAATAACAATGAACTCAGCCTCTGTAATGGATAAAGCAACACATTTTTGCAATTTAGATTGCCATGCAATAGCTCTACCTCCAAATGTGATCAAATAGCCTGAAGTAGATCTTCTAGAGTCAATATCTCTTACCATGTCAAAGTCTATGTAGCCAACTAGAACAGGTTTCCCACTTCCAAAACATAGCTTCAAACTTGAAGTACTACAAAGATATCTCATAATCCACTTCACCGCATTCCAATGTTCTCTTCTCGGATTTGAAAGAAACCGGCTAACACTACCAACAGCATGACCCAAGTCTGGTCTAGTGCACACTATAGCATATATCAAACTGCCCACAGCGGAAGCATATGGAACTTTATCCATGTCTGTCTTCTCTTCTTGAGTTGATGGACTTTGCTTGCAACTCAATTTGAAGTGTGTACCAAGAGGAGTGCTAACAGCCTTAGCCTTCTCCATGTGAAACCGTTGCAGTACTCCTTTAATGTATTTCTCCTGTGACAGCCAAAGTTTCTTCTCATTTCTATCTCGAATGATTCTTATACCAAGAATCTGCTTTGCTGGTCCAAAATCCTTCATTGCAAATGACATCCCAAGTTGCTTCTTCAACCTATCAATTCTAGAGGCATTTTGACCAACAATAAACATATCATCAACATATAGCAACAAGATAATAAAATCATTATTGGCAAACTGTTTAACAAAGACACAATGATCTGAAGTGGTCTTCATGTATCCTTGCTCTCCCATAATAGACTCAAACTTCTTATACCATTGTCTTGGAGCTTGTTTCAAGTCGTACAAGCTCTTCTTCAATATGTACACATAATCTTCTTTTCCTACCTGAAAACCTTTAGGTTGCTCCATGTAGATTTCCTCCTCAAGATCACCATGGAGGAAAGCAAATTTTACATCCATCTGCTCTATCTCTAAATCAAGACTAGCAGCCAGCTCAAGATGGTCCTTATTGAAGACATCTTCACAACCAAAGAAAAAATCTCATCATAATCAATTCCCTTCTTTTGCCTGAAGCCTTTAACCACCAATCTAGCCTTGTACCTCGGAGAAGAAGAATTTCCTTCATGCTTCAACTTGTATATCCACCTATTTTGTAAAGCTCTCTTGCCATTAGGTAGTTTCACAAGGTCAAATGTTTGATTATCATGCAAAGATTGCATCTCATCTTGCATAGCATCAACCCATTTTTCTTTTTGTTGACTATCCATAGCTTCCTCATAACATTCAGGTTCACCCTTATCAACTAGGGTCACGTATTCATCAGATGGATACCTTGTTGAAGGTCCTCTCTCCCTAGTAGACCTCTTAAGTGGAACTGAGGGATCTGCAAGTATTTCATGTGGATCATTACCAACATCATCAATAGGAGCATCTGGATGATCTTCTACATGTTCATTATCTTGTTGAATTGGATCTCCATTAACCAAGTCACTACTTTGTTTGGACTCATCCTTTTCCATCTTCTCAATGTCCTCAATAGTCTGGTCTTTTAGTAATATCACATCACGACTCTCACAAGCTTCTTATTAATTGGATCATAAAGTCTGTAGCCATGTTCATCTTGACCATACCCAATGAAGATGCATTGCTTGGTTTTCATGTCCAACTTAGACCTTTCATCCTTTGGAACATGAACAAATGCTTTACAACCAAACACACGTAAATGATCATAAGAGACATTCTTTCCAAACCAAACATTATCCGGAACATTACCATCCAAAGCAACTGCAGGATTGAGATTGATCACATGAATTGCTGTGATTAAGGCTTCTCCCCAAAAACGCTTAGGTAGCTTTGCTTCATTAAGCATGCACCTAACTCTCTCAATGATTGTCCTATTCATCCTCTCTGCCAAACCATTTAGCTGAGGTGTTTTAGGAGGTGTCTTCTCGTGCCTAATATCTTGTTGCTTGCAATACTCATGAAATGGCCCACGATATTTGTCACCATTATTTAAACGAATGCATTTAAGTTTCTTCCCTGTTTGTCTCTCAACCATGACTTGAAATTGCTTGAATTTCTCCAAGACTTCATTCTTTGTCTTCAAAGAATAAGCCCAAAGCTTCCTTGAGTGATCTTCAATGAAAGTCACAAAATAAGCAGCACCACTAAAAGAATTTTCCTTCAAAGGACCACAAACATCAGAGTGTACCAACTCCAAAATATCTGGTTTCCTTGAAGGATGATGCTTCTTGAAAGATAGCCTTCTCTGTTTTCCAGCCATTCAGTGAGAACATTTCTCTAACTCTGCATTCTTCAAGCCTGAAAGTACATCCTTCTTTGCCAGACAATTAAGTCATTTCTCACTAATGTGACCGAGTCTTCTATGCCACAAATCTGAAGCTTCTTTGTTTTCAACTGCATTCACACTATCTTTTGAAATAGTAGATTGCATTGAAGTCTTATTCCCTCGAGCCATAACTAAGTTGCCTTTGGTAAGCTTCTATTTCCCATCTCCAAAATAGTTAATAAAGCCTTCATCATCAAGCTTTTTAACCGATATGAGATTCAAACGAACATCCAGGGCATGTTTAACATCCTTGAGTAGCAACTTCACTCCAACATTTGTATGCAGGAAAACATCCCCTACACCAATCATCTTGGCCACGCCATCATTACCCATCTTAAGCACTCCAAAGTCACCTGAAGTGTAAAATGTGAAGAATTCCTTCCTTGGTGTGACATGTATTGAGGCACCATTGTCAATTACCAACATGACTCATTAGATGCAATATTGATCGTACTCTCTTGACCCACAATAAGAAGGTCATCTAATGTAGCAGTGGACACACAGTCACTATTATTTTCTTTCCTTTCTTGCTTTCCTTTTTTCTCCTTCTTCCAAAGAAAACACTGCTTCTGGATGTGGCCAGTTTTGTTGCAGTAATGACATGTAAGATTTTTGTACTTTGATTTGGACTTGCTTCTATTTTTACTTTTACTCTGTGGACCTTTACTCTGAATCCTCCCCCTGTTGTCAGTAACCAACACCTTTGAATGAGATGAAGAACCATGGGTCTTCCTTCTCACCTCTTCATTCAAAACGACACCTTTGATGAGTTACATGGTTACCACACCATTAGGAGCACAATTAGTAATTGAGACCTGAAATGTCTCCCAAGAATCCGGTAAAGTATTTAGTAACCAAAGCACTTGAACCTTATCTTCAAACTTGATACCCATGCCTGACAGTTGATCTAAAAATCCTTGAAACTCATTCAAATGGTCAGATACAAAGGAGCCTTCCTTGTATCTCAAATTGATCAAAATATTCAATAGATACAACTTGTTGTTTCCCGACTTAGAAGCATACAAGGATTCAAGCTTCTGCCACAAATCTTTAGCATTTGACTCATTAGCAATGTGATTGTAGACATTATCTTCTACCCATTGCCGAATAAAACCACAAAATTGTTGGTGCTCAAATCCCCATTCTTCCTCAGTCTTAGATTCTGGCTTTTGTGTAGCAAACACAGCCAAGTGCAAATTTTTAACGAATAACAAATCTTTCATCTTGCCTTTCCAAAGATGATAATTACTATCGTTCAAAGAAACCATTATGCTTGTATTTTCCTCCATCATTCAAGCAAGTTATGCCCAAGATTGAGCTCTGATGCCAATTGTTAAGGATAAAACACAATCATCTACTGTCAGAACAAGAGGAGCAATACCAAGAATACAATGGCTCCAGTAATAGCAATAATAATAATAATAATAACAAGAAATTAGAGGAACAACACACAACAATATTTTTTACGTGGAAAACTCCTTCAATGTGAGAAGTAAAAACCACGGGTACAAGCCAGTCGATCAAGCTCCACTAAGATCAAATAAGAATACAAGAGAGTCCCAATATAACATATATTAATGCTAACACCCAGCCAATATATTGAAGCAACAAACTTCCAAAGTAGAGAACAAGTAAAAACTCACACTTCTCGCAATACTCCGAAAATTATATCTCCCAGAATAAACATCGAATCAACGATCTCAACAGTCAAACTGAAGAACACTGAATTTCGAAGCTTCTGTCAAAATATCACATCGATCCAACAGTTGACGAGGTAAAAATCACGATTTTACAAAAGCAGGTTACACAACTCTTAAAAAGGAGTTTTCACTCTCTCCCTCTCTTACTCTTTGGCTGCATATGTGTAGATGACCACTCTCTCTATTCTTTCTTAAACCCTACTTCCTAAAGTAAGGTGTAAAGTGGGCTCTCTTAACTTTTGGGTCTTTCTCCCTATAGGAAGGGAGCCCAAACCCAACACTTCTCTCATCATGTTTTTCTTTGTACCCAAGGCAGCTTTAAGTTGACTAATTAATAATTTCTCTTTGGACATCTTAAATTTGTTTTTTTTTTTTTTTCCTTTTTAAATATATATTATTAGCGTTCAAGCGTCCATCGACCATTGTCTGCATGGCTGTACGCGTCCCTGGTCATGTAATACATTTAGACCAATCCACACAGGCCCAAAAATATCTAACACTTTTTAACTGCAACCACAAATTTATTTTACTACTAAACATTTTTATTGCAAATGGAATTAATTTTAGTTAGCTCCTATTAAATCAAAGAAAATTCAATGATTTTTTTTTCTTTCTTTTCTAACGATTTCAAACGAATTAGTTAACTCCTTTTCATGATTCACAAACTTTGTGCAATAATTTATTGTGATATATATGCTATCTTGGTCCATGGAATAGCCATATCAGAGAATTTGAGCGAAATATAACTCATGCAAAGGTTTGCTCCTTATTCCTACGAAAACTTCTGTACCCGTTAAGAAAGACTACAAAACAAGTCATCAAATTGTACAAAATAGAGGTCCACCAAGTTGTACCAGTTAAGTCTCATAAATTGGGTGGAAGATAAAGTAAAATGTAGTAGATACAAACAATTAAAAGGGAGTATGGTAAAAGGAATTAAAGAACAAATTAGATGAATTTTCTTTTGCTATCTGCCAGTTTCTATGGACATCGTACTCCTGTCAATGGAGGGTAAGCTGTACGAGGTTGAAGTCTTACCCGTAGACGTGGCTTCTAAAAAACCTAAGCTTGTTGTGCTACTTTGAGAATCATAGTATCTAAAATCTGAGAAATCAGGAAAAGGGTCATCAAAGTTTAGGTACCTAGTAACTTGTTCGATAGAGGGTCTATACTCAGCTTTGTTTTGAGTGCATAGTAGACCCAATTTCAGAACCAACTCTACTTCCTCTTCATCATAAACTGAATCTAGCTTTGGATCGACCACTTCAAGTATCTGACCAAGTTGGCAATTTTCAAGAACCCAATCCACCAAGAAAAACTGACCTGATGAACCAACAGGCCTTGTTCCAGCAACCACTTCAAGAAGTAGTACCCCAAATGCGTACACATCAGAGCTTGTAGATGCTTTTCCTGTCCTAGTTAACTCTGGTGCAATATACCCAATGGTTCCAACCACACTTGTTGTGTGTGACACTTGACCATGGCTATAAAGCCTTGCTAGTCCAAAGTCACCCAACCGAGCATTAAAGTCTCCGTCAATAAGAATATTGCTAGATTTCACATCTCTATGGATCACCACTTGCTCCCATTCTGCATGAAGATACAACAGCCCAGCAGCTACACCTTTGAGAATTTTGAATCTCTGGTCCCAATCCAAAACAAAGTTTTTGTGGAATAGGAGAGAGTCAAGGCTCCCATTGGGAATGTAATCATAAATTAGGAGGAGATCATTCTTGTGCTTGCACCACCCTTGAAGGTTGACCAAATTCTTGTGGCTCAATCTTCCTAAGCTTTCAATCTCAGCTGCAAATTCCCTCATTCCTTGGGATGGACTTCTCAGGATCCTTTTAACAGCAACCTCAGTTCCTGTGCTAGGTAACACCCCTTTGTACACAGAACCAAAGCCTCCAACTCCAATTAGCTGGCTCTCTATGAACCCCTTTGTTGCTAGGTGAAGATCTCTATATCTGAACCTATGAGGACAATCCATCTCCCAGTCCTCAAGAGTTTCAAATACCATATATCTCTTATAGAGTGTCACAAAAAACAAAAGGCACAACAAGGTAAATGTCAAAGCAGACAAGATGCCAATTATAACCTTGATCCAAGGAAAAGAGTATGAGTCTTTCTCCTTTGGGGGTGGCTTTGGAAGTAGTGAAGCATCTAGCAAAGGGGCATCCCCATTCAATGCAAAGCTCCACCCCAAAATATAATGGGCACTTGCTTTCCTCTTACCTGTTGACGCAGAGAAACCAAAAAACATGTTGTCCTTCATGACAGACTTGAGGTCAACAACCTCGGATATAAGCGGTTTGCTTGGTTTTGGTTCCAAATAAGGGGCTATTGTGAGATTCAGCATTTCTGTTTCACCATCATATTCAATCCAAGCACAAGCAGCATCAGCCATCTCCATGTTGAACTCTTCCTTTTTGCCATCTTCATAGTACGCGGCAGGCTCAGATATATTTGAGGACATGCCATTTTTGTTCACCCCCACATGGTTTCCTACAGTGTCAGTGGATTTATTGTACCCATTCACAGTATCAAACTCAACCACTAAGATATGATTTGAGGAGTTCATATCGTTGGAAGAGTTGAAAAGACCAAGCAGATGGTCACCTTCAGCTTCTGGGAATTGTGTTGAAGGAGCTATGGTGAAGGCAAGACCAAAACCACCAGGGCCAGAGCTTGGTGACACAATTGAGAAAACAAAGCATGTACTAAAGGAAAAAACCTTTGGCTGAAGGGCTGAAGCAGTTTTGTTAAGTATTTTGATGGATTCATTATAGAATGCATGGCCAACAATATTTTGTTGTCTTCTGGTAAGCTCAAGTCTACCTTGGTTATCAACCTGTGCATTCCCTTCAAGGGTGATATTGCTTTCATTGAAGCCATGGAATATGAAGGAAACAGCAGTGGAAGAAACTAGGAGAATGAGAAAGATGAGAAGGGCAAAGAGAGCTTTTGGAGCCATTGGCATAATTGCAATAATTTTGATGCTAAAAGATCCATGCCAAGCATACGCAATTATAGTTTGAAAGCAAGTGGAAAAGGTCAAGAAAGAAAAGTATGTATAAGGAACAAATATTATGTTATGTGTGATATAAAATATCATAGAACAAGTAAAACCATTATTATCATTTGTGGCGAGTGGTTGAGAAAAAACCACAGGGTTTTATCGCCGTGATGGAAATGGGATTGAAATTTCTCTGGTCGTAAGAGAACTTGTTGAAATTATCAAGTGATGCAGATGAGACCGCAATTGACATCGAAATTTTGATATTTGTTTCTTATGTAATAATAATGCTTCGCATGTACATTACAAAAGAAAAAATATTCTTTTCTGAAAAAAAAAATCTATAATATCTTCTAATAATATTTGTTTGAATATATTTTTGTTTCTAGCTTTAATTTCTATAAAATATGATATTCGCTCTTGGTCCATTATTTTTTAATTATCAATACAAGTTCATGAGTATTAATATTTTGTAATTTTTCCCTTTTTTAATCCGCTCCCAAAAGTTTCATTTTGACGAGGAAAACTGAGGTACACTAAAGAAAAAATTGCAGATAAAAATATTTAAAGAGTTAACTTTTTACTAAAGTCGATGTTTTTTATATCAAATATTTAATCAATATATGATTCTTTTTATATAAAAAAGTCAATGTTTTTTATAATTACTTTGTTACTCATGTTGACATAAGTTTTACAATATCACATGCCAAAATACGTTGTCTTATTATGATTATTAGAATACCGGATTTACATCTTTATTAAATTTTAGATGTAAAAATATTGAAAAAATAGGTATTAATTTGGAGGTAAAAAAAAGTTGTTTACCATACTAAAATTATGAAATTTTAATAAAAACAAAAACAAAAAAACATACAAATTTATTTTCTTTTTGTATTTTTTTTATTTTGTATGTGACTTTTACTTGTAAGAATTATTTTAAAAATAATAAAAAATTTTGAATTGGTCACTACTTTTAGTTGTAAGAATTATTTTAAAAATAATAAACAATTTTGATTTGGTCACTAAAGAAAAATAATGATATAGCATCAGTCAAAAATCAAAGCAAAAAAAAAAACTGACGCTTATTCGCCGATTTAACTACGATTGCACAGTAGATGCTAAAATCTTGGAAGCTACTTTAAATTAGTATTGGTCATCAATTGGAACACAAATAGCGATAGTCAAGCCATCACAAAAAAAATACCACTATTGTAACAACTTGTGTCGACTGAGATGACACTATTTGTAGGTGATGTTACATCGACTTAGCCTACGCACTAGTATTAGCGACAACTAAGTTGTCGCAACTGCTGATGCTTATAACGACAACTTGGTCGTCGCTAATGTCGGTGCATGGACCAAGTCAACGTAACATCATGTAGACATAGCAACAACTTGGTTATCGAAAAGGCCAACGTAATGTGGCATTGGGATGAAAAAAATAACAAAAAAATATGCAAACTAACTAAATTTTGAAAAACAAAAAATTTCCAACATACATACATATATATAAGTGCAATTGGAATTAAATTGTAAGGAAATTTTAAAGTTGTAATAGTAACCAACTACAATGTTATTTTAAAAATGTTAATATTTAAAATATAATTCAACTAAATCATAGAATGAAATACATAAAAACTTAAAATGAAATACATAAAAGTGAAAAAATTCTTCCTCCAACCTGGTGCAGTGGAAAAACCTATCAAAAGAATGAAAATTATTTCAACAATAGTTATAAAAAAATTAAAATTTGATATAAGTAAGAAAATATTTGAAAGTAACAAAACTCACATATTGTGGGTGTAAAGGTCAAGGGAGGGGGTGTGGTCATCGTCTTCGGCATAATGGGGTGGACTTGACTTGTACCAGTTGAAGCATTGCCACATTGTTGTTGCATCATCGTGGTAAGTTGTTGTTGCATCAACCTTAGGGCGTGCTCCAACTAGTGAACTTTTTGTGTTGCTAATCTTGCTTCTAGCTTTGCTTTAGTGATTTCACGAGTAAGTTGTTTTTGTCGTTCGATCTGAGCCGCAAAAGTCACCGGTAGAAGCAAAGGTTGAGGGAGGGAAGACACTCCTTGGCGGTAGTTACCAGCCAGGTCTCGAGTGTCATAAACTCGAGCTCTACTCTTCCCTCCAACAATCCCCTTCCAAGCCTAAAGCTTGGTTCCTGCATCTAGTTAGGTAGCATCAATGTTTGAACTCGATGAACTCTCTTATTATATAGCCCTCAAGCGCTTCTGGTAGGTTTCCTAGACAATCATTTGGACATTGAAATGTTAGAAAATTACAATAAAAAATATAGGCAATGTAGAAAAATTGTTAGAATAAACTTACATAAGTCTTGAGTGAGCGAGTATCCATCCATGCAACCTTCTTGTTGGTGTGAGTGACATAATTCATTAGGTTCAACTAGGCATCCATATTGACGTTTCTTGCAAAACTTTTATAATTAGAAACAATATTTGTTAGAAAAAAAATTGATTACACGGAAGAAAATGAAGAACAATCTTACCAAGCCTAACGCAATGTCCAAGTGTGATTTACATCCAGACGAGTACAATACTCCACCCCGAATGGAAGACCGATTAATTTTATTTTGAGATGATTTTTCTTTGAACTTTTGAGCATCCCAATAGCTCAAAAGTTCACCCCATGCTTCCTCACCCATCCACGTAGTTCATGAGCCACGTGTCCTTGCCTTGGTCAAAATGTCACAAAGTCTTTTTCTGACTTTGGAGTCCTAGACGTTCCTAATCTGCCACTCATCCTGAGAGGCCCAAGTGACTTTACTCTGTAAAAATGTTATAAACAAAAGTTAATATAATGTTATTGAAAATTATTTCATTATAATGCTATTTGATATATAAATCGAATTACCTTAAAGTCAGTCCACCATCTGAGTTGGTCCTCCTCAGTCATGGCATCATAATGATGGTAGGGCCTCTAAATGATGACCCAATGCAATGCCCAATAGCCTTAATAGCATAATAGTTTGGTGTCCAGCTAAAAAAAATACAAGTAAACATTGTTAAGCGTTGACTTTACAAAGAATGAAATTAAATTAAAATATTATTACTTACCCTTTACCCATAGGCTAGATGATGACCTTTCCACTAGGATCGCATCGAACCTCCTCAATATGCAGCTCGTGGTGAGGAGGAGCAATTGTGGCATGGTCACCATCGTCACCTAGTGACTGTACTAAGGGACCAGCATGGGCAGCGTAACCAGGTGTGTGGTCGACTGTGGGATCAGGGGTGGCCTATATGAAGGGACGAGGGGTGGGCTTCACGAAGGGATGCGGGATAGCCTGTATAAATAGAGGAGGGGTGTGTTGTATAAAAGGAGGAGGAGTAGATTGCATAAAGGGAGTTGTGGTGGGATGGAGTGGTGAACTCTAACTTTGATGGAGTAGAGCACTCAAAGTCTAATACACAATAAGAACAGAGGAGGAGGGACCCGTTGGATCATAACTATGATACACTGGTGTAGGCCATCCCTAGTGACTTGTACAAAGTATGATAGAGTCTGAGGTGCGAAATATGGTGGTGAAATGTTAGGGGGTGAAGTGTCAATGGAAAATAACTGTGGTGTGGTGATAAGGTCGATGAAGGGTGAGAATACGGTAATGTGTGGGGGCTGGAGGACGGAGTCGACGAAGACGAACTGGATGAGTGAGTGGACAAAGACGGGATATATGATGACGGGGATGACAAATGCGATGAATCGTGGGGTTTTCCACCATCAGACCCTGCTAATAGCCTGGAATAAGGAATACATCTGAGGTCTATAGCAAGTTGCCCATGCATAGATTTGGGAACTCCACGTCTAGGCTAGCCACATCTAATGATGGAATCATCTCTACCTCTAGTCCTAACCATTTTCTCTGAAAAAAAAATTAATTAATGTAAAATCAATGTAAGTATGGAAATTTTAAATGGTTTAGGTAACTTAGTATATATATAATAGTGTATGTTAGACGTCATTGTACTCTTGATCTAAATATTGTTAGTAATTATTGTCATTTTGTTCATCAACTTGATCTGGGAGGTCAAAATATTCATTTGTGTCATCATCAACTGGTTCAATGGGATCATTATCAAGTACTTCAATAATGGAGGTGTCAGCTAGACTTTGTACCACCAGTTCAATTGTGAGAACTGGTAAGACAGTAGGTGACTCACCAACTTGATATGGAAATTCATCTTCGACATGGTCAACTTGGACATGACCTTGGGGTTTTGCTATGATTGTTACACACCACCCACAAAGGTTGTTACATAAGTTTGGGTAATTGACAAAATAGGCTTGTCTTGCTTTTTGTGAAAGAATAAATGGATCATACAAAGCATATGTTCCACTTAACTTCATTTAGACAATATTATATTTTTATGATCAAACCATTCACAATAAAAAAGGAGAATCTTCTCACTAAGGCCAAGATACTCAAATTCATAAATGTAATGAATTATGCCGTAAAAGTCATCTTCACCTCCGTTTGTGACACCTTTAACATACAATCCACTATTTATTGTATTTTACCATGACTTCATGTGTTTGTATGAAACTTATAGCCATTAACGAAATAGATGCGATCCGGTGGTGGCAGCCTCAAACACTTGAGTTTTTGCACTACCTCCTTCTCCATAGCTTCCACCACTACAGCTTTCACTACCACCACCTCAACTACCCCCACCTCCTCCTTAACCTCCACCACTTTCACCACCTTTACCTCCTTCCCAACCTCTTCCAGCTCTACCAATCCACCTGCACCTCCACCATCTCCACCACATCTACCTCCTTCCCAACCTCCTCCATCTCCCCAACCTTTAGCACTAAGGAGGCTGAGTATCCATTAGAGGTACTAACCAATAAAAAATTGATTGGAACACCATGAACATTGAACCCACTCCGTGGAATGTCATGACCTTCTTCTCTCATTTCGCAGTCAATTACGGAGAGAAGGAACTGTGGAAAATCTTTCAACGGTGGGGTAGGTTGAATGAATTATTTATATCAAGAAAGTTGAATAAGTGGGGTAACAAATTTGGTTTTGTAAAGTTTTATGATGTTAAGAACATGGAGAGATTGGAAAAGGAACTGGACTCCATTAGAATTTGGGATATGAAGTTGCATGTGAACGTGCCTAGATATTCTAAGGGTTATGTAAGCCAAGGTGCCAAGCGTAATCAGAGAGAGATGGAGCTTGCACAAGCAAAGGCTAGATCAAAGCCAGTTTGAAGGGTTAAGGATGCTGCTAAACAGGTAACACGAAAGGAGGAAGAAACCCCTTAAGTAATGATGAGGAGTTAGTTTGGAAAGGTCAATCCTTCACAACTTAAGCAGTGAAGCCAAATTGGCTGGTTGATAATTGGGTGGGTACTATGACAGTGTATAAGAGAATGGAGGTTTTAAGGAAGGAGTTGTTGGTCTAGGTTTAGGTTGTCTTAGGTTAAGATACTTGGGAGACAAAGCGGTCTTTCTCAGTGCTCACAACGGAACCCAGATGAAGAACATTGTGTCAACCAACTTGAACGTCCTAGTAGAAATCTTTTAAAACTTTGAACCATGGACTGAAAAAGATCCATGTGGGAATAAAGTGGTATGGATAATATGTAGAGGTCTACCACTCCATTTGTGGACTGTTGAATGCTTCTAAAAAACTGATGATAACATGCACTACAAGAAAAATGCTATTTAGATATCAATATTTAGCTACCAAATGAAATGCTTGCTAATTGTGACCAAAATAGTCACCAAATTAAATTTTGGTTGCTAAATAACTAAAAAATAGAAATAATCATTGAATTTAGTGACCAATTAAGTCAAATAATTGATATCTAACATTAGATACCAAAATTTTAGTGACGTATGCCATTAGATTCTAAATTGGTAGCTATTAAGTTAAAGACTAATTTAAAATCTAATGATATAGGTCACTAAAACCTTGGTAGTTAATGTTAGATACCAATTATTTGACTTAATTGGTCACAAAGTTCAATCATTACTTCTATTTTGTAGTTATTTAGCAACCAAAATCTAATTTGGTAACTATTTTGGTCACAATTAGTAACTATTTCATTTGGTAGCTAAAAATTGGTCTCTAAGCAACTTTTTTCTTGTAGTGATGGGTTCACTAGTAGAGTGGATGAATCAACAACAAAGTGGGAAAGGTTGGAATACGCAAGATTAAAGATTAGAACTCCGATGTCGGATAAGGTGGATCTCTCACAACGTATTATGATTAATGGCAAAGTGTATTGGATAACACTAAAAAAGAGGCTGGGGAAACTGAATGTCCAATGTATAAGGGGGTTAGAATAGAAACGATCTATCGTCCAAATCAAACTCGTCAAGCGCGTCAATGGACAACGCAAAATCCCACGAAAACTAGCTTCGACCAAGGTTGAAACAAATTTTAATGAACTATTGTGTCGACGAGGCTAATGCAACTTTCAATATATTTATTTTTAAGATTTATTTATCCTACACGTAATAAATATTTTAAATGTAATTAACTAACTTCAAGGTTGAGGTTATTTTTTTTCTCCACTAATTACAACATAATTAAAATATGATATTGTTATTGTTTAATAATATCAATAATGTATATCAACTTATCATTGGTTCTTTAATTAGATGATAATGTAATAAAATTAAAATACATAAAAAATAACTTACTTAGATGTTTTTATTATACAATTGATTTTTTTAATATTTAATTACATGATTTTGCAGTGTAAATATTGAACTACAAAATTATCTAATACTCAAAAGATAACATTATTATATTTACAATTAGAAAGGTTTGATGAAATGCATAAATTTAACACTATAAAGACAACACCCATCAATTTGTTTCACTTCCAACACAATTTTCTAAACGTATAGTGAAACTATTGATCTAAATGATTAATTTATGAATTATATTGTTAATTATTATTCATAGTAAACATAGTAAAAATAAACAAAGTATAAAACTCTAAATTATGACAAGTCATCTTTATTTTATTCTTATAACATAACATCAATATCACTATCTTTTGGTATTGCTTATAATTTAAAAACCAATTTTAATGTTAAAAATAAATATTAAATGTTTATTGACTATGATGTATAGCAGACATTCTAAGTAACCTCCGTCATACATTAGTTTTGATTTATATGACTTATCTCGTAAATCACAACTTCAACTTATATTTATTTTCTTCTTATAACATATTAGTAATAGTCTTATGTAATATTTATGTATAGTTCACAAATATAAATTAAGTTAACTTATAATCACTATAAGAAAAATATTGTTTAGAGACCAATTTTTAGCTAACAAATGAAATTGTTACTAATTGTGACCAAAATAGTCACCAAATCAGATTTTGATTGCTAAATAAGTACAAAATAAAAGTAATAATTGAATTTAATGACCAATTAAGTCAAATAATTGGTATCTAACATTAACTACCAAGGTTTTAGTGACATATACTATTAGATTCTAAATTAATCTCTAACTTAATTACATACCAATAATTTTTTTGTTTACGAACTTATATCTGTCTCATTGTTTTTTTTTTTTTTTTTTTCAATATTTATACAATTTGATAGTTCAATACTAAGATTTCTATTTCATATTATATATAAAATAATTTAATTTTTTACTATTTAAATGTAAGTTCTTCTAAAGTATTTTATTCTTTAATTTTTTTTCTCAATTTAATTACTTCTCTTAAAAATTAAATGTTTTCTTCAATTATTACTAAAAACTTCTTTTTATCGGTTAAACCCACACAAGTAGTACTATCTAATAAAATAATAATTATTTTGCAACCGCTTAGTTGACACAACTATTAGCATTAATCTAACCGACATTTTGAAATTAATTTAAAAGCTATCAAATTTTATGTCCGTTTGATTGATGTAATTTTTTTTAAAGAAACTTTCTTATTACCATCAGATTTTGAATCTGTTTAATCATATTTTCTTTGTTTTTTTTTTTTTTTTTAAAATCTAGTAACACTATTTACGTTCTATATTTGACCGAGGTTAATGACTTGAAACTATTTCACGTTTTCTTATAATTAGTGAAAATAAATATTCGTACGAAATTAATTTTTCATAATTAATCAAATTAATGTCAAATTATTTATTATATTTTTTTTATGTGTGTAGTAATTTAGATGTGTTACTCGTAAGCATATGTACAACAAATATCTTAGATAAGTTTTAAATATTATTTTGATTGTAAATTTTAGAAATTAAATATTTATTCTCATGTAAAAAATATGTGCCATAGTAATTTTCCATTACGATTTATTAAGTTAAAGTTAAAGTGTATAGACATTGAAGGCAACCAATATAAAGATGAGTAAAGAAAAATCAATACGGGATGAGAAATATACGTGTATCCCGAGCGACACATATACGTATATATATATATATATATATATATATATATATGTATATATATATATATATATATATATATATATATATATATATATATATATATATATATATATATATATATATA
>Ga0099824_1003445_pt1 | contig 23124 bp, 5 predicted proteins | sample SiratrowhiteBW_FD_76837 | JGI IMG/M metagenome (GOLD analysis project Ga0099824, IMG submission 76837) | Root nodule microbial communities of legume samples collected from California, USA - Siratro white BW | ecosystem: Host-associated > Plants > Roots > Nodule | place: USA: California... | reverse complement strand
TGCTCTACTCATTGTAGGTCTATCATTTGGAAGTGTTTGAATACACCATAAGCTCACTATAGTCATTCTCTTTACAATCTCATTTTCTTTTGTATTCATCACTTCATCTCGTCTAACATCATCATCTAATTCAAGTCTTTTGTATACCAAATGTGAAAAGTATATCTCACTTGTATGACTAGCTTCAGGATTGATATTCTTCCTTCCTCCCACCATTTCTAGTAGCATCATTCCATAACTATACACATCAGACTTTTGTGAAACTCCACCAAAATGTCTATTGATCATTTTCGGAGCTAAATACCCCATTGTTCCTCTTGTATCAGACATAGAAATAATGCTTTTATTCCTGGGACACAACTTTGCTAGTCCAAAATCTGATATTTTAGGACAAAAATTATCATCCAAAAGAATATTATGTGGCTTTATGTCAAAATGTAAAATTTTAGTGTTGCAACCCCTGTGCAAGTACTCCAACCCTCGAGCTATTCCTATTGAAATTTGATATAAATTCTCCCAGCTCAAAGATGCAATTGTTGTTAGCCCTTTATTGTAGATAAACTTATCTAAAGAACCATTAGCCATAAACTCATAGATCAGAGCTTTTTTGTGTCCTTCCAGACAAAATCCAAGAAGTGTAACAATATTAACATGAGATGTTCTACTAATGCTGGCAACCTCATTGATAAAGTCTTCACCATTTCTTTTAGATGATGCATTTAGTAATTTTACAGCTACAGGGCTACCCGTGTGTAACTTTCCTTGGTATACTGCACCAAAACCACCTTGACCAAGTTTAACTTTGAATGAATTAGTCATTTTCTTCACTTCTGAAAATTTGTACCTTTTTTGTGCTATAGCTCCATGATTTGCTAAGAATGTTTCAATATTTGAATCACTCTTTGTGGTAAAACAAAATTTGGCCAGTCTGATTGATGACTTACGTCTAAAACAACAAAGTATGAAGAAAAATCCTCCAATTATTGCACTTACAACACCTGTTAAGATATATAGAATATTAAGAAACCATACATATCCTATTATAACATGCTGATCTTTTATATGAAGTTTATGTTATGCTTGGTCATGATAATGCATTGCATTGGTGTCTAACCTATATAACTACTATCCTAATTTCCAACCTTATTACCTTTTTCTTAAAAACTAAAATTAAGGTGAGGTGAGTTTGTTTAACAATATATGGTTGATGTAACTTTTGACTAGGCTAGTTGTTCCATAACACGACAATCTATTATGAGGTGGTTTGTGTTGTTAGGACAATCAGTGATCTTTTAAAAAACAAAAAAACAACATATCATATCTCACTCATTTATAGACGTCCAACTTTACCATTAAGAATACCATATCTCACTTATAGATATTTTATTTTACCAAAATGTCTTTACCTTTAACCTATCCATATCTTTTGTTATGTAGAAAAACTCTTAGTATGACTAAAATCATAATCTTTCATGAATAAACACTAACATATTGAGATTTATTTATTATTTTATTTCAAAATGAGATTTCTAATGAGAATATTTAATCATCTTATACCTCAATCCTTGCATAATTAACTAATACCTTTACTAAAATCCTTTGATAAATCTTATTCTTAATGATCAAGTTGGACGTCTATAATTCGTGCAATATCAACAAGTGATAAGATAATTATTATATAATTGATCCATATTTTCAATTTATAACTTTAACTAAAATTGTAAAAATACGAGAAAAATGTAATTTATATCAATAAAAAAATTTCTGGGAGTAAATAGCGAAAACAATACTTAACAAATTAATGAAAAGACATCATTTGCTCTCATATTTTATTAAGGTTCATCAACAAAAGCAAAAGATAAGGTAGATTCCTCCTCATAAATATGTAACAAAAATATAGTTAATAATAAAAATTACTAGTTTAATTTGCTTTTCTTTGCCAGATAGATTAAAGATTTATAGTGAATGTAACTCATAAAATAATGAAATAGGGGATATAAAAGGATAATGATCTATTACCTATAATAATTACAATTCTCACGATTCTCCATCTGTGCTGGTGGTTATCTGCGCAACAGTAAGTAGTGACAATAAAAAAAGTATCATAATGACAATAAAAAAGAGTTTTTAAAGTGTTGTAACATGAGTATTCTTGGAAGATTATAGGAGAGGAAAAGATCATATGTAACAGCAATAACTTAACGATAAAACGAAGATAAATATTACATTCATGGTTACAACTAATCATAAATCTTGCAAGGAATTTCACAATACCTAAAATATTTAAATAAATTAAATTTGAATTGATGTCATATAGTAATATTAATGATGTTTATTTTAATTAAACTTGACTGATGTTATATTTTAATTAAAGTTTCCAAAAAAAATTTAACAATTTTTTTTCAATTAATTCAATCAAAATTGTTGTTACTTAATGTTGATCATAATCCTAATTAATTATGACAAAAAAATATTATTAATAATATTTTATTATTAAACAACAATAAACAAATATTTATAGCATACATCAACTAAAGAATTTTAGTTCACTTTTGTCAAAAATAATTTCTCAAACATTAATTGAAAAAGTTATAACTACTATCGGGTGAGAAATATTCCTACAATAATAGTAAAAATAATCTTAATAATATAAATAAAAAATAAATTTTTTAACATTAATAAAATAATTAATTAATATTAATTGAAAAATAATTCTACCAATATTAAATAAAAGAACCTTAATTAACATTAATCAAAAAATAATCATAACTAGTATGGTTAAAACAATAAACGTAATTGGTATAAAGAAAAAACTGTGACGCCTAACACTAACTAAAAATAACATAAGTTAGCATAAATTGAATCAAAAAAATGTTTAAGTTCAGCTTAAAAACACTTTTAATAAACTAAGAAAAATCTAACCAAAGTTGGTTGGAAAATAAATATGCCCTATGACTAACATTAAAATAATCCAGATGTTCTTAGTAAAAAAAAAAAAAAACTTGATCCACTTTAGTTTTAAAGAGACATTTACCGACGTTTATAATAAAACAAAGTTAAGATCAGGACCGTCAAACTTCAACCAAATTAATAATTGAAGAAGTTGACGACATCTCAATTAAAATAAAATACAAAAACAAATGACAGAAATTTAAAAATAAGAAGAATTTTAAATTCTTAATTTTTTAAATAAAATTTAAAATAATATAATTTTAATTAGTTTTAGTCTCTAACAATTTTATAACTTTAATTGTTTTAAATTTCTTAATAGAACAACATATTTTCTTATAAAATATTTTAATTTATTTAAATAATTTAGGCTTAGTCAAATTTTAAGTCCATGATAAGTTTGGGTATTAATTGAGTTTTTATTAAATCTTTTTAGTATATTGAATACTCAAAAATTCTATATTTTTTAATTGAGTGTCTATCATTTAATATCTTATCCAATTATCTTATTTTGTTATCTTTATTTTTCTTTGTTATTTTTGTTGTCTGCACACATATAATTTTGTTTTAATAGTAAATGACATAATTTTTTATTAACATAATTTTGTTATTTTTGTTGTCTGCACACATATAAAGTTGGGGTTGGAGTTTTATATTCTCCCAATACTGTTTTAGTTTTTTGTTTTACTTTTTTTTTTCTTTTATCCAACAATAAAAATAACATGTTATATTAATCATAAATTAGACTGTTTAACATTAACACAAAATAAGATATAAATACAACTAAATAAAGTAACTAACTGAGTAAGATAACAATCACAACAATTAATTAACATAAAAATTAAATAATAAAAACTCAATTAAAAAATTATAAACTTTTTTAATACTTAATAGATAAAAAAATAGTAAAAACTCAATTAAAAATACTCAAAATTATCATATATTTAAAACTTAATTAAGGATAAAAACCCAATGTTTCAGAATTCATTTTAATCATAACATTTACTTAAAAGGGCAATGTTAGCGTTGTGAGAGCTTTAATGATCTAAATTGGAAGAAAGAATTATAAATATATACCTGAATATTGAAAATGGTGACTTGAACCTGAAAACATTGATTCTGGCGCCGGTGCCGGTGCCGGCGGCGGTGACACCGGCGATGCTGATCTAGGTGATGGTACGTTAAGGGTACAAGCTCCACTACGATTGCAAGCTATTTAGCAGTTTTTTGTTTAAAATTATTAATAGACACTTATGTGATTTTCTTCAATTGAAGATATTCATATAAATATATTTAGAAAATAGACAACAAAAAAATCGTATAAAGTTACCGAATTTTTTTATTTCTGTTTCGTTAAAAGTTACTATTCTAAAAAACATCATTTGAGTGATTCTAAAAATTATATATTATAGACTAATAAAAGGAATTTGTTTATCAAACATGGCTAATAATAAGTTAAATACTATTTTTTTTTGCCAGTAAAAGAAATTAAAATAATGTGTCAAACATAATCTTAAATAAAAATTTTCTCAAAATCTAAAACAAGAGAAAAGCAAAATTTCACAAATTTACTAGCAAGAAAAAATTATGCCAATTAAATTAGTTAAACTCTAATTGCTACTATAATATAATATAAAAAGCGTGTAGAGTTTTGTTCTTCTCATTAATAGTTGATAAATTAATAATTGAGAAGTTTAAATGTTTAAGGATAATTTCGAGAAATCAGTTTATTTTTAAAGTGTTAATATTTCCACACAAACGTTAACAAAGCGTTCAAACATAAAGACATTGTTAAATATTAATATTAATATCAATATAATGCATCTTTATATTATTTTTATACTAATTTTAATAATTTAAAATATATTAATTTTTTAATATATTAAAATAAGTGTATTATGGGACAACTCTAAAAACTCACAAAATAATCTGAACTATAGGAGTACTTACCCCTAAAATTATCTTTTGTATTTGCTGACTGGGAATTAATAGCACTTGTTTTTGACACGACATTAAGTCTTCGTGGCACGTCAGCACAATCCCCCTCCACGCTGCTGCTGCAATCTGTTTACAATTTTTTTTTTTATCAACATCCATTTTTATAATTAAATTTAAACATTCACTTTTAAGAGTATAATTTAAAAGAATTATAACTTTTTTTTATCGAGTCTCATAAAATTTTTATATTAAATATTTTGTATACTTTCTATTTTATTTTAAATTCTATTATTTAAAGAACAAAAACATACAACTATTTTTAAGAAATATTTAAATTCAATCGTTTTTATTATTCTAAAATTTTCGTTCTTCTCTCTTTACATGTTAGTTTGCATAGAAGCCGATTTTTCGATAAAGGTGATTAACTATAATAAGACAATATTTTTTATTCTTCAGCCGAGAAATCTAACTTTGAAGATGATATTATTAATTTTTATCTTTCTAGATAAAATAAATTGTCCATCTTTAAAACTATTCAAATCCAAAAGTTCCAAAGTTTTGCATTCAAAACTAGTTTGATGGTATTAATAGTTATGGATAGAACAAAAAAATTATCCTTAAAAAGTTTGTTTATATTAAAATGAAATAAAGAGTTTATTTTTTGATATTGTTATGATAAAAAAAATATATGAATAATCAATCAAAAAGTAATATTAATAAAGTTTAAACAATTATTATAAAAATAACAAATTTAATTTCTACATAGTCATTAGTTATTAAAACAAATGATAAAATAAAAATTACTTACACTTTGGTTGCATACACTGGTTTACTCATTTAAGTATATTAAAAAGGTGAAATATATTTTACTTCTATCTAAATTTAGTCAATTTTAATTGAATAGGACATATAAGTAAAGTAAGAAAAACTCAAAAAAGTGGTCTGCGACCTCTTCTACCCTACCCAGAATCTTCTTCCTCTTTCTTTCACTTTGCCTTCATTTCCTCACCTTTTTTTTTTTCTATAATTTTGGAGAATTATTTAGGTCTACTTTTTGTACTGCCTCTTCACTACCTTTACAGTAATTTTTAATAGAAAAATCTCACTCCTCAATCTTATATATAGAAAATTTTGTCAAAAATAAATCAACACTCTTTTCAGTTGTCTGCTGGGACTCGTTAACAAACTTTTTTCTAACACAAACATCACCTTGTTCTTTGAGCATAGAGGTAAAGTGTGTATAATTTGCAAAAGAATAAACGTTGAAGATGCATAATCAAAATTGCGTAAAATATAAAGATACACTTACTTTTTCTATCATCACACGCCATGAAGACATTGTGTACGATTTTTGAGTGGTTTTGAGCTGCAACCAGTACCATTAATAATAAGGTTTTAATTTAGGGTAGTTGAATCAGGGAAAACAGAAACCTAAGTACGATTTCTTCTTATACATACAAAAGTATAGATATTTCCAAAGATGATTCAAGGTCGAAGTACGATCGCTTTAAGTGTCAAAATCTTAAAGACCTAAAAAAATTTAATATATTTTTTTAAGATCTCAAAAAAATTTAAAATTAATATATTATAAAATAAAAAATATTTAATTTTAAAATTTATACTAATAAATATTTAATTAAAAGTTTAAATATTTTAATGGACTTTAAATTTACTTTCATACTATAAATATACGTACCGATAAGCATAGAGGAAGCGTTGAAGTTGGCATGAGACGTAGTTGGAAGAAGAAGCGTTGCAGTTACAGAGAACAGAAAGAAGAGAGTGAGACTGCGGAACATGGTTAGTTTCAATTCATATGCATACATAGAAAACAGCTAAGTGCGTGTCTTACGTTTTAATGGGAGACTCTATGGTCACAGATTTCGAGCAGATCCAATAATATCTTCGTTTTAAATGTAATAAAAAGTTTTAAATGTAATAAAGTTGAAAGAGTCCAGAAATTTCTCTCCAGCTGGAGAGAAGCCAAGAAGGGACCACACTCTAGCTTTTTTCCCCGACCAAGTCAAGTCAACAAGCAGAGTATTCAAACTTTCAAGAATGATATTATTATGATAGTAATATGAATTATTTCTTCTAACTTTTACAAAATCGATTTGAAATATAAAATTTATATTTATTTATTAACTATTAAAAAAATTTATTTCTAGTAGACGTAACATCATCAACATTATTATTATTAATTATTTCCGATTTCGTTATATAATATTATCTTCTTCATATTAAAAAGGCTTGTAAAAGACCGAACTAGGTTGTCTCATGCGTATTGAAAATAGCTTCTTTCTGAGCAATTCGAGACATGTGGAAAGTCTATGACTATCAACGCAAACACTTATATAATAGTTAATTAATCACCATTAGTTTATAATACAGTGAGAATTATACAGTAACTTATCCATGAATGAAGAAAAATGTTGAACGTTTTCTTTTTTACTTGCAGGAGTGGAAACATGCATACAAATTTCTGATGTCTTTTCTTAAATTGTTAGTATAGAATATATAACAAAAAATTCAAAAACTTTAAGAAACTGTTTAAAAACTTTAAAAAAGTTGATTAATGACTTTGAAAACTACTAAAAAATAGTTAAATGTATTTGATGACATGACATATAAAATTTAGTATTTGAAAATATTTAACAATTCTCTATTATTTTTAATATATTAAATACATCAATGATATGAAAATAACTTAAATATTATATGTATAAATGATGATATTTATCAATTTGAACCATTAAAACCAAATTTTTATTTAATATATGTAGCATAAACAATTCACGGATATAATTTAAGTTAAAAGCTTCGTTTAAAATATTTACCAAATTCAACATAACTCTTGTATCTCATATCTTTTATAAATGTTTTTAGAGTCAAATCTTTATTTTTATGAAGTGGTCGCACTTTACATTCACATAGGTGGTCTTCATTCTAACACTTTGCAATTTCAGTATCTTTAGTAAACCATTAAGAAATTAACTCAATTTCCTTATCTTATTTGACAAGGAAGGACAAAACACACTAAGAACCTTGGGATAATTAATTATAGTGCTTACAATCATTTTAATAAGACTTTAACTACATAACTACATTGAACTCAAGACTTAGTACCAACCATTGAGTTGAGTTTCCATCATTGATAATTTTCTGGGCTTGAGTCTCATCCCCTTTAATGAAAGTATTTGTCAAGTTTTCACTAAATTTCACATAGTCAATTGTTATAACTCCATTGGTTATTAATTTTTTAACACAATTATGTCTTAATCTAAAGTAAAATTATTAAGGATCATTTCTAGTTCCCAAAATTGTTCCATCATTGGCCTTTCATCAAACATTTTAAAAAATATTACAATTTGAGATAAGAAATTTCTTTGTGATTGCATCTTTTGTGTCTCGTCTCCAATTTTTTCCCATAACTATTTCGTAGACTTCACATTATAATATAGGTCGAACAATGAGTCATTCATTACATTCAGAATAAGCTTCCTTCACGTGTAGTCATCAGTTTCCCATTTCTGCCTCTTCCATAATTGATCAATGGTTTTACTTTTAGATTTATCTGGCCTTAGTGTGTTAATAACGTACACAAAATGAAGTGAAGTAGTAGAAGATGAACTCGTTTCTGTCATATTAGGAAGTGTCCCTCACGAAACCGATCTGATTTAATAATATTAGCAACCATGTCCTTTATTGAAGTTATCACGCTAAATATTTCTTTAAATTGTTAATCCAAAATAATAATGATAATTTATAAACATGTAACAAATATCACTTTTCTAAAAAAATATAAATAATTATTATAGAAGTAATTTTTATTTTAAATATTTAATTCAAACATATATGACTTATAGTGTTGAAAAACTATATACATCAAGTCATTTTTGTTACCTATTTGATATGCAATATTATATGATAGAAAAATATTTCAATTATAATGATAAAATAAATGAATAAAGAAGTCAAAAGAAAAATTCAAAAATATCTCAAAGATAAATTAAAAGAGATAACATAATGTTAGAAGTAAAATATAAATACATATATTTTTCAGTAATTTTTAGAATGTATTAAATTATTTAATTTGAAAAATAATTTATTAAATATTCAAAATAAAAATGAATAATATATTAAATATCGTTATTTAAATTTAAAAACTAATCAATTACTTAGGATGCTCATCTCCACTGTGAAAATTTCAAAGTTGAAATCCTCACGCATGCAAAGTTAAAATAAAAAAAAAAAAAAAAACTTATTGTCAAACGTTTTATCTAAACATTTCAAACCACACTAACAACATGTAAAATATGGAGAAGATTAAAATTTACTTAAACAATATTTATAAGTACCATTAGTTGATTATTTTAAATACCATCAACTTTCACTTATTTGTGGATATGCAAACTATCTTAATTATGACACTTCATCATTTTAGATCAACATTTTGAAAAACCTCATGATATTCATACACAACAATTTTTTTAATACCACCAATTTATTTATTCTTAAGAAATCCAAATGAATTGCATGTAAGATTTCAGCAACACAAGTTTAACAATGTTTTTGTGTGTGTAAATAACTTATATTAGGATTGAAGGATTATTGGTCTATCATTTTGAATAATAGGCAATACTACTTCTTAAGAAGTGGAACTAGTATTAACTTATCATATTTATCAATATTTTATGTTGGTTAATGTTAGTTTATACAGTTCCTGTTATATTTGATTATTAGTATATATTTATATTTTTATTTTGTGATGCATTTTTTAATATGTTAGAACTCTGGTATTTGCTCTATTGATATATTTACAGTTGTTTTTCATCAAAAAAAAGAATTTAGAAAATGTTGGGAACTCGTTTTTAATTTGAAAATGATGTGAACTCCTTCTTTATAAATAAGCTCTAATATGTAGTACCTTAATTGGGGATGTTTATCGAAATCAAAAGTTGCTGCAATCTGTTTACCAGGTTTTTTTTTTTTTTTTCATCTGCAGTCAATTTTTGTATTAAATTTAATATGCACCCTTGACAGTAAAAAATTTCAAGTTTAATTATTTTGAGTTCCTTTATTTATATAAAATTTTTAATTTATTACTTTAAACTGAAAAGTTTTAATTTTGTATCCTTCCTCCAAACTTAATTACTATTAAAAGAACACTGTTAAGCTAATGATAAATACTTCAGAACTGTTTGTTTTTTCACGAACATAATCAATCAGTGTCTTAATATTTTATTTTATGCCAATCTAGTTAAAAGAAAATAAAATTTGAGTAAAAATTATTTTACTTAAGGATTAAACTCATATACAATGTTTAAATTGTTTAACTTGAAGTAGTTTTTATATCCACTATCAAAAAATTTAACAAAATTATAACAATTTTATATTTTTACATTATCGTTTATTTTTTAAAAATAAAAACGACGAACGGTGACTGTTCAAAATCTGTCACTATAATTTTTTAATTAATTTTTAAAATATAATGTTTGAATTCTAAAAAAAAAATCAAATTGCAGAAATTAATATTTTATTTATAATATTCGTATATTATATTAAATTAATATTGATTAAAAATTATATTCAAACGAAGATATTAACATAATAACGTAATATGTTTTGTTTTGACCTTTTCATAATTAGTATTAACAAGTATATAATTAATAACAAATTATATGAATTCTAGTTTTAAAAGTTTTAAATATTTATAATAAAAAATAATAAATTACACTATGTGTATTTTTGAAACTTTAAAAGTTAATAAATAAAAAAGAATAAATTATTATAGTGATGGTTTTGTAGTTCTAATTACTTAGTAGAAGTTTTAAACCATGACAGAGAAGGAATTTATGAACTTGATCTAGCAGAAATGATAATATTGAACTTTTAAAAAATTAATTAAATCCAACCCCTTTTAAAAGTAGAGCAACGAAATTTATTTTCCAAAAATAAATTAAAAAATAAAAAATTGATTTAACTATATTTTTTATCTGAGTCCAATTTTTCTAAATTAAATAGTTCATATTCCTATTTATTTCCTTTAAATATTATTATTTAAATTTAAGTCTCAAATATTTGAAAATTTAGTCAGGGAAACCCTATTAATTATGAAAAGAAATAACTAAATGAATAGACGCTAAATGGTATTGATTAGAGGAAAAGAAAAGAAGTTCAAGAAATAATTCTAAGTAGTTGCCTAATTTTGTTCTCCTTATGTCCTATAAATCCTATTTCAAGATTTGGAACCATCTTTTAGTATTATCACTTTTCAGCTGTATTTTTGTCAAGTTGTCTTTGTGTTTGAGCCTTTTTATTGGTTATCCACTTCAATTTAGCTTTTTAAAATAATAGTTTTCTAAAATAAAGTTAACTTATTATGTACAATTGGTCTAGCTTCAGCAATCACTATAGTGTCACTTTAGTACACATATGAGATCCATTTGATTTTCAGAAAAAAAAGCACTAAATAAATATGTTGAGTAAATTTACTCTTCACAATATAACTAGAAAGATTTTACCAAAATACAATGATTCTAATTTGAGGAGGAATGATTATGATTCTGATCTAGTAGGAGAAGAGAGCAAAGGTTTTGGAGGCATGGCTAAGGAATTCATGTCACCTTCCAACATATCTACTACTCTACTCATTGTAGGTCTATCATTTGGAAGTGTTTGAATGCACCATAAGCTCACTATAGTCATTCTCTTTACAATCTCATTTTCTTCTACATTTATCACTTTATCTGGTATGACATTATTATCCAACTCAAGTCTTTTGTATACCAAATGTGGAAAGTATATCTCGCTTGTATGACTAGCTTCAGGATTAATGTTCTTCCTTCCTCCCACCATCTCTAGCAGCATCATTCCATAACTATATACATCAGACTTTTGTGACACTCCACCAAAATGTCTATTGATCATTTCCGGAGCTAAATACCCCATTGTCCCTCTTGTATCAGACATAGAAATAATGCTTTCATTCCTGGGACATAACTTTGCTAGTCCAAAATCTGATATTTTAGGACAAAAATTCTCATCCAAAAGAATATTATGTGGTTTTATGTCAAAATGTAAAATTTTAGTGTTGCAACCCCTGTGCAAATACTCCAACCCTCGAGCTATTCCTATTGAAATTTGATATAAATTCTCCCAACTCAAAGATGCAATTGTTGCTGGCCCTCTGTTGTAGATAAACTTGTCCAAAGAACCATTAGCCATAAACTCATAGATGAGAGCTTTTTTGCGGCCTTCCAAACAAAATCCAAGAAGTGTGACAATATTAACATGAGATGTTCTACTGATGCTGGCAACTTCATTGATAAAGTCTTCACCATTTCTTTTGGATGATGCATTCAGTAATTTTACAGCCACGAGACTACCTGTGTGTAGCTTTCCTTGGTATACTGTACCAAAACTACCTTGACCAAGTTTAACTTTAAATGAATTAGTCATTTTCTTCACTTCTAAAAATTTGTACCTTTTCTGTACTATAGCTCCATGATTTGCTAAGAATGCTTCAATATTTGAATCACTCTTTGTGGTAAAACAAGATTTGACCAATGTGATTGACTTACGTCTAAAACAACAACAAAGTATGAAAACCAATCCTCCAATTATCGCACTTACAACACCTGTTAAGAAATATAGAATATTAAGAAATCATATATATTCTTTTATAACATATTGATCTTTTATATGAAAGTTTATGTTATACTTGGTCATGATAAATGCAAACTAAATTTCCAGCACATGTTCTCTTTTGATTGCTTTGAAGAAGTTGAATGGTGAGTGATAGACTCAATCATCATGTCTTAAAAAACAATAATTTGAACTTTTAAGATAATTTACAAGATATATTATATTGGTGTCTAACTTATATAACTACTATCCTAATTTTCAATCTTATTACATTTTTCTTATTTTGCCATAATGTCTTTGCACTCTTATCCTGGGCATATCTTTGGTTATGGTAGAGAAACCTTTATAACTAAAATCCTAATCTTTCATGAATAAACACAATATAGTGAGGTTGATTAACCTGTGCATATCTTTAGTTATGGTAGAGAAACCTTCATAACTAAAATCCTAATCTTTCATGAATAAACACAATATAGTGAGATTAATTATCACTTTGTTTGAGGATAAGATTTTTAATAATAATATTTAACCATCTTAAATCTTTATCCTTACATAATTAACTAATACTTTTACTAAAACTCTTGATAAATCTCATTTTTCTTAATGGTCTAAGTTGAATATTCATGCACACCAACTTTTTGAAAAGTGATAAAATAATTATTATATAATTGGTCCATATTTTCAATCTAAACTTTAGTCAAAATTTAGAAATATGAGAGAAAAAATGTTCTATATCATTAAATGTCTTTTAAGAGCCAAAATATGGGAAAAATCTACTTGATATTGATTTGGTTTGATTTAGAAATCTGTTAAAAAAAATTTCTAAGAATAAATATCGAAAACAATGCTTAAAAAATCAGTGGAAAGACATCATTTGCTCTCATATTTCTATTAAGGTTCATCAACAAAAACAAAAGATAAGGTAGATTCCTCCTCATAAATATATAATAGAAATAGGGTTAATAATAATAAAAATACTAGTTTAATTTGCATTTCTTTGCCATATGGATTAAAGATTTAACGTGAATGTAACTCATAAAATAATGAAATAGGAGATATAAAAGGATAATAATCTTTACCTATAGTAATTACAATTCTCCATCTGTGCTGGTGGTTATCTGCGCAACAGTAAGTAGTGACAATAAAAAAAGTATCATAATGACAATAAAAAAGAGTTCTTAAAATGTTGTAACATGAGTATTATTGAAATATTATAGCAATAACTTAACGATAAAAGATCATATTTTACAGCAACAACTTAACAATAAAAGGAAGATAAATATTACATTCATGATTATAACTAATCATAAATATTGCAAGAAATTTCACAATACCTAAAATATTTAAATAAATTAAAATTGAATTGATGTCATATACGAATATCAATGATGTTTTTTTTTTTTTAATTTAACTTGATCGATGTTATATTTTAATTAAAGTTTCCAAAACAAAAATTAACAATTTTTTTTCAATTAATTCAATCAAAATTGTTGTTACTTAATGTTGATCACAATCCTAATTAATAATGACAAAAAATAATTATAACATACATCAACTAAAGAATCTTAGTTCACTTTTTTCAAAAGTAATTTCTCGAACATTAATTGAAAAAGTTATAAACTACTATCGAGCGAGAAATAAAAGGTCCCGTAATAATAATAAAAATAATATTAATAATATAAATAAAATATAAATAAAAAATAAATTTTTTAACATCAATAAAAAAATTTCAATTAATATTAATTGAAAAATAATTCTACCAATATTAAATAAAAGAACCTTAATTAACATTAATCAAGAAATAATCCTAACTAATATTGTTAAAAAAATAAGCATTGAAAACTGTTAGCGTTGTGAGAGCTTTAATTATCTAAATTGGAAGAAAGAATTATAAAATATACCTGAATATTGAAAATGGTGACTTGGGTCTGAAAACATTGATTCAGGCGCCGGTCCTGGTGCCGGTGCCGGTGATAATGAAATTGATCGTGATGATAGCGGCGGTGACACGGGCGGTGACACGAGCGGTGCTGATCTAGATCCAGGTGATGATCTAGATCTAGGTGATGATGCGTTACAAGCTCCACTACGATTGCAAGCTATTTAGCAGTTTTTGGTTCAAAATTATTAATAGACGCTTATGTGATTTTCTTCAATTGAAGATATTCATATAAATATATTCAGAAAATAGACAACAAAAAAACTCGTATAAAGTTACCGAATTTACTTTATTTCTGTTTAGTTAAAGGTTATTGTTTTAAAAAACATCATTTCAGTGATTCTAAAAAAATATATTATAGACTAGTAAAAGGAATTTGTTTATCAAACATGCTAACAATAAGTTAAATACTATTTTTTGCTAGTAAAAAAAAATTAAAATAATGTGTCAAACATAATCTTAAATAAAAATTTTCTCAAAATCTAAAACAAGAGAAAAGAAAAATTCACAAATTTACTAGCAAGAAAAAATTATGCCAATTAAATTAATTAAACTCTACTTGCTACTATAATATAATATCAAAAGTATGTAGAGTTTTGTTGTTCTCATTAATAGTTCATAAATTAATAATTGAGAAGTTTAAATGTTTAAGGATAATTTTGAGAAATCAGTTGATTTTTAAAGTGTTAATACTTCCACAAAAACGTTAACAAAGCGTTAATATTAATATCATGCATTTTATATCTTAAAATATATTAAAATCAGTATATTATGGGACATGATTAAAAATTCACAAAATAATCTGAAGTATAGGAGAGTACTTACCCTTATAATAAACAGTTATATTTTGTGACTGGACAATTGTCTCTGCTGACGCATTAGCAGTAACTGTTTGAGTAACTGTCTGTGACACGTCCTGAAGTCTTCGTGCCACGTAAGCAAAATCTCTATCCGCACTGCTGCTGCAATCTGTTTACAATTTTTTCTTTTATCAACATCCATTTTTATAATTAAATTTAAACATTCACTTTTAAGAGTAAAATTTAAAAGAATTATACAACTTTTTCGTATCGAGTCTCATATTTTTTTTATATTATATACTTTTATACTTTTCTATTTCATTTTAAATTTTATTATTTAAAGAACAAAATATACAACTATTTTAATTTAATAGGGCATATAAGTAAACTAAGAAAAACTCAAAAAGTGGCCTGCGACCTCTTCTACCCTACCCACATTATTTTCTTTCATGACTCTTCTCCCTCTTTCTTTCTCTTTGCCTTCATTTCCTCACCTTTAAGCATTTTTTTTATAATTTTGGAGAATTATTTAGTTCTACTTTTTGTACTTCACCTTCCCTAACTTTTAGAGTAAATTTTTAGAGAAATATCACACTCCTCAATCTTACATATAGAAAATTTTGTCAAAGAATGAATCAGCACTCTTTTCAGTTGTCTGCTGGGACTCGTTAACAATTTTTTTTCTAACACAAACCTGACCTTTTTCTTTGAGCATATTACAGAGTTAAAGTGTGTACAATTTGCAAAAGAATAAACATTGAAGATGCATAATTAAAACTGCGTAAAATATAGATCTACTTACTTTTTCTATCATCACACACCATGAAGACATCGCCGACTTTGTGTACGATTTTTGAGTGGTTTTGACCTGCAACCAGTACCATCAATAATATGTTTTTAATTTAGGCTAGTTGAATCAAGGAAAAGAAAAACCTGTGTACGATTTCTTCTGAAAAAAACATACAAACAAAGGTATATATACGTACCCAGAAGCATTGATGAAGTGTTGAAGTTGGCATCAGATGTAGTTGGAAGAAGAAGCGTTGCAGTTACAGAGAACAGAAAGAAGAGAGTGAGACTGCGGAACATGTTTGGTCTCAATTCATATGCATACATAGGAAACAGCTAAGTGCCTGTCTTACGTTTTAATGGGAGACTCCACGGTCAGAGAACTCTAGCAGATCCAATAATGTCTTCGTTTTAACGTGTAATAAAGTTGAAAGATACCAGAAATTGCTCACCAGCTGGAAAGAAGCCAAGAAGGGACAACACTGTAGATTTTTTCCCCGACTAAGTCAAGTCAACAAGCCGAGTATGCAAACTTCCAAGAATGATATTATGATAGTAATATGAATTATTTCTTAAAAGTTAGTGTTGTTTAACTTTTACAAAATCGATTTACAATATAAAATTTATATTTATTTATAAACTAATAAAAAGTTTTATTTCTAATAGATGTAACATCATCAACGCAATTATTAATTATTTCCCATTTCATTATATAATATTATGTTCTTCGTATTAAAAGGCTTGTAATGGACCGAACTAGGTTGTCTCATCCGTATTGAAAATAGATTCTTTCTGACCTATTCGAGACATGTGGAACCTGATTAGATTATCAACGCAAACAATTATATAATGTATAGTTAATCACCATTAGGTTATGACACAGTGAGAATTATACAGTAACTTATACATAAATAAAATCAGTTCTTTAAAACACAGATTCCTAGCTTGCAGACTTCAATTCGACACATTGTCTTCGTTGTAACCGGTCAATGATCAAATTAGAAGGTACTCTGAATTTTCTCTCAGATGCAAACAAAATATCAAACTCTACCTTTCTTTTTTTTCTGGCTAGGTTAACGTGTTTCACATACTTATTTTGATAAGTCTATGCATGTAAGCAACAAAAATTAGAAAAATGCAACAACGAATTCTTTTGAACACATGCTTCTACAAAGTCTTATTGAAATTGGTTTTGATGTGGATGTGGATCTACTCTACCGACCTTTTTAGAAATACAATTATAACAGGATATTGCTCTGTTTTAACTACGAGGGAATGATAGTATCCTTTATTGACTAATTAGAAATAAATGTTTCCAAATGAATACTGATTACTTTATTTATTTCTTTACTTTAACACTGTTCTTCAAGTTGTTGGAGTGTACTTATCAATGACACTCAACCTTTTATATACAAATGAAACGCTAGTGAACACAATGTTTTGTAAATATATCTGTTACACAATGATTTTGTAAATATATCTGTTATCTGATCTCCACTTTGCACAAAGTTTGACTTGATCTCTGTTAAGTCAGTAAAGACGGTAAACTCTTTTTTTATTGTTATAATTGTGTTTACTTATGTTAGGTAATTTATGTTAATGGTAATGTTTGATTGTCTGTTAGTCTGATTTTGGATAGATTTGTGCTACATTGATCAGTAGTACGATAGTTTTAACTTCCAATTATATTTGCCACTAAATGTAACAGAAGTTTGACACACAAAAAAGATCCATTTGTTTTACATATTGAAAGGTACCAAACAAATATGTTTGAGTGATTGGTTTTACAATGTAAGTTGAAAGATTTGCTCAGAATGCAAATGTAGTAATTAAATTTAAGAGGAAGCTTCTGTTGTCGATCTTGTAGGTGAAGAAAACATAGGTTTTGGTGGCATTTCCAAGAAATTCATGTTGCCTTCTAGCATGTCCACTACTTTACTCATGGTAGGTCTGTCGTTTGGAAACGTTTGAATGCACCATAAACCTACTATAGTCATTCGCTTTGCAATCTCATTTTCTTCTGTGCTCATCACTTCATCAGGTCTTAAATCCTTGTCCAGCACAAGCCTCTTGTGCACCAAATTTGGAAAGTATATCTCACTTGTATGACTAGCTTCAGCATTGATGTTCTTCCTTCCTCCTACCATTTCTAGCAACATCATTCCATAACTATAGACATCAGACTTATGTGAAACTCCACCAAATTGTCTATTGCACATTTCTGGAGCTACATATCCCATTGTCCCTCTAGTATCTGCCATGGAAATAATACTCTCTTTTCTAGGACAGAGCTTTGCTAACCCAAAATCTGATATCTTAGGACAGAAGTTTTCATCCAAAAGAATTATGTGGTTTTATATCAAAATGTAAAATTCGAGTGTTGCATCCCCTATGTAAATACTCCAATCCTCGAGCTGTTCCTATTGAGATTTGGTATAAATTTTCCCAACTCAATGATGAAATGGTTTCTGTCCCTCTTTTGTAGATAAACTTTTCAAGAGAACCATTAACCATAAACTCATAAATGAGAGCTTTCTTGCGACCTTCAAAGCAAAATCCAATAAGTGACACAATATTAACATGAGAGGTTCTACTAATGCTAGCAACCTCGTTCATAAATTCTTCCCCATTTCTTTTGGATGCATTCAACAATTTTACAGCCACAGGGGTACCCGTGGATAGTTGTCCTTTGTAAACTGCACCAAAACCACCTTGCCCAAGTTTAACTTTGAGGGAATTGGTCATTTTCATGACTTCTGCATATTTGTATCTTTTTTGTGACACAGCTCCATGAATTTTCAAGAATGCTTCAATATCTTGGTCATTCTTTGTGGTCAAACAAAATTTCATTTTGTATCTGAAACAACAAATTATGATACATATAATGAATACTCCCATTACCGCACCCCCACTTGCAACACCTGCGCTAACAAGTATAGTAGGAGAGTTATGAGTCAATAAATAAGAGATATCAGTTTATTTTGGACAATTAATTTTCAGTTTCATATACCTCCAGGAATCTAACCCTAAATAAATGAGGCTGGTGTAAGATAAAACCCCTTTTCAATATGCTCAAAAAAATTAACTTTTCCACATAAAATCATTCGTCCATCCGCATTGATGCTGGTGTCTAAACCTATATAAATAGCAGTCTAAATTTTAATCCTAAACAATCTAAATCTATATATAAGGTATAGAGTGAGTTTTGCATTATTTGTTCTTTCTTCAGGCACTAAACTGTTTACATTATTGCAAAGGATACAAATATCTGTTCATTTTTGATTCATTAAGAACTAGAAGATGCGACCTTAAATTTTGTATATAATTGTCCTTCCATAGCAGATGGATTTATAGATTTGTAGTATATGTAACTTACAAAATAGTGAAACATATAAAGGATAACAGATGAATTACCTATAATGACTTTGCTTTTCTAAAATTGGTGTTTACCTGCAATAATAAGTAGCTATCATGAGAAGTCTTCTAGGAAGATTATATAGACAAATGAAGCATAATAAAACTGACCTAATGTGGTTGTTTGTGTTGGTATTGATGATGGCGATAACGAAGGAGCAGGGAATGGTACTTTTGCTGGTGCTGGACTTGCCGATGAATTTGATCCCCGTGAGGAGTTTGTTTCTGATACCAGTGATAATCAATAAGACATAACAAAATAATCAACAATAGTTAGTGAACATATGATTATTTTGACCTTGTAGAATTTGTGAGAGAAGTTATTGGAGGTGTAAAGAAAATGAAAAATTAAAATTCTGGAGAATTAAAGGATGGAAGAAGTCTTACCATTTGTGCTTGACGCATGAGGTAAGGTGATAGCAGGAAGCACATGCGGTTCTGCAACAATTGTTTTACCACTGTGATTGCTTGCACTTAACACATGAGGCTCAGAGAGCAGATTATTAGCACTTTGGTTTCCGGTAATTAACACACGATGAACATTGAGTTCAGCAACTGATAAATTAAGACTGATATAATTCACAAGTGCCTCCTTAGCAGATTCATCGCTTCCCGCTACGTGTGTCATGCTGCTGCTGCAATCTGTTTAGGAGAATTTTTCTCAGTATTATTTTAGATATAAATTATATCATATAATGTTTCGTATTTAATTATATATATATATATATATATGCAATAATAATAAAATTAATAAACTCTAAAAGAAATATTCTTTTAATATAATGTAATATTTGCAGTGGAAATGAGTTATTCTGTATGTTCTTCTTCCAATATCATTTTAAAAAGTTGAACTAAATACGATATTTTTAATTTATGCTCATCGATAAATGATAACGTTAATATCAGATATTGGTATTTTTCGATGATTAATGATAGAATAAGAGAAAATTAAATGAAAACAAGGATATTTTTTGGAGAATTGTCAAAATCATATTATAAACATGTTATTTAATGAAAATATGTGTCTAGTTTTTCTCGGTAATCATTTATATGTGTGTGTATATATATATATATATATATATATATATATATATATATATTAAATGATGTATGAAAGGTCATTTATATATATATAAAATGTTTTTTTCACTAACAATTTTTATAAAATGTTAGGACCAACCAGATTCTATGTTTTAGAGTGACGTCAAAAATAATTTAGTAGCCATTCAAAACTAAATTTAGAATTATGTCTTGTGATATTGTTTACCAAACCTATATTTTTTTTTTCTCTGCTTTCCTATTTAGGTCTCACCCTATTTTGATCATAAATTTATAGGTTTTTTTTCGCTAAAATAAATTATATGATTTGAACAGCTAAAATCTCATGTAGTAAAACTATCTGCAGTCTTCACTCTTCCAGGTACCAATTTTTACAATTACAAAACAACAAACATAAAATTTGCGTAATTAAAATTAAAAAAAAAATTGCATACTTTTCCTGTCGCCGCACGCCATGAAGACAGAATCCAATTTAAGGTGGCCTCCATTGTTGCCTTTATCTACTGTCGTATTTGTTATCCATCCCCTGTTTAAGTGCTTTATAGCTGCACCCAGAAACTTTTCAATAGTTATCTTTTAAAAATACACTTTAATTCATGAAATTGAGTGAGTTTTATTCAAGTTTTAAAAAGATATCACTACTTCATTTGAAATTTAAAATACATTATTTCAGTCCTTATTAAATGAGTAAAATTTTGTTTTTTATTTATATTTATGTTTTTTTTGTTGACAAAATTAAACGTATGAAAGCTTGATGTATTATGTAGCTTTCAGATTTTATATTCGCTATGCTCTTCGCTTATGCATAAGATCCCTTCCACAATATGAATAACAACTAATCATGATACAGAAACCAATACAACTTTTCATCTTTATTTCTACCACATCATTTTTCTCATTTCTCTTCTTCTTCATCTTCTATTTCTTAGCAACCAAATAAACTTTAAGAAGTGTTGAAGCAATGCAATTAAGCAAAACTTTTAATTACGGAAATAGAAATAAAAGCCTCAAATAAGATCCATGTGATTGCATGCATGTGTACAATTTATCTACAAAGGAAAACGTACCCTGAAACACAGACCAAGTCTTGAAACTCACATCACTGTTACTGCTACCTGGAAGAATAAGTGTTGCAGTTGAAGAGAAGAGGATGAATAGAGGGAGACTCATGTGGAAAACCATCTTTCAGTGGACATGGAAATGGTAAAATTTGAGCTAGCTACTTCTGAAACTTAATGGAGTTATAGTGGATTTAGCAATACATGATTGTTTATTAATTTCATGGGAAAAGTGAAATAAAATCATAATTTAAATAAGATAAAATTTCATAAAAGATTCACTTTATTTATTTTTTGCCATCTTGCTTTTGTTTCAGTTCACAAACAGTAAATCTTCCCGTGTGGCCCTGAAAGTATTAAACTATTTAATTTGGGTGGTTCTTTCCTTTTTGACTTCGATTAGACCCAATGCTCTACGTTGCAATCTGTCATTGATCAGAGTAAAAGAACCCTAAATTTTGTCTCCATCACTAAAGTAGGAGACACCCTAGCTTTTAAGTGAGATCAATAAATGTAATAGACTGAATCTACAAGAGAGTTATTAAGTAAATTTGGGTCCGAAATATTTGTATCAGTTATACCAATCATTATTAATTAATTTAGTTTTATCATATACTAATTTTTTGGTTAATTAATATGTTTTTATTCCTCAAAATATTTTAAAATATTTGTTTTAATTCAAATTTCTTAATTAGCTTGTATATATCAACTTTAAGTCAACTTAGACTTGATTCATATTAAGGAAACAAAGACATATTTTATTATGCCATTTAGAACATTAAACCTATAACATTGTGTATGTTTATAGAGAGAACATTGTGCATATGTTTATTATAAATTATATTATATATACAAATTATGTTCGCGTAATTAATATTTTAGTCAATAAAATATAGTTAATATGAGTATTAGAGGAAAGTGATATACTTTTGTCATAGTCGTGTGGTTGTTAGAGGGTTTTTATATTTTGAAAGCAAGGGATTGTTAGCATTAATGATGGGTTTAAGAGAAAATGATAAAGATAATGGATATAAGAAGAGGCTTGTGTCCCCACACGTTCTTTTGCCCACTAAAGCATGAAAACATAGTCAAGGAAGACTTGTAAAATATTCATGGAGGACTTGTAAAAAATATAGTAAAGGAAGAAATTGGTTCATTTTTAATTACTTTAATTTAAAATTTTACCTTTTTTTTTCATGTGATTTAGATCATTTTGTAAGGAACAAACAATTTTGATAGTGCTTGAAGGAAAAAAAAAATACATATTTAAAAAAGATAAAAAAACATATTTTACCTAATTTTAAAAAAGGTTGGAATTTAGCTATAAATAAATCATAATATCAGTTTAAAATACTCCAATACTCAGTGTCTTTCTTGCATATTGAAAATAACTTTAATATACTATTTTTCGTCTAATGCTACGCTGATGAAACTGTGGGTTTTCTTTCTTTTTTTTTTTTTTTTTTTTTTTTTTTTTTTTTTTTTTTTTTTTTTTTTTTTTTTTTTTTTTTTTTTTTATTTTTTTTTTTTT
>Ga0099824_1003436_pt1 | contig 23177 bp, 19 predicted proteins | sample SiratrowhiteBW_FD_76837 | JGI IMG/M metagenome (GOLD analysis project Ga0099824, IMG submission 76837) | Root nodule microbial communities of legume samples collected from California, USA - Siratro white BW | ecosystem: Host-associated > Plants > Roots > Nodule | place: USA: California... | reverse complement strand
GTCTTCCGGAAGTAGGGAAGTAGAGAGTCTAGTGTCATTGTTTGTGAGTCAGTGTATGTATGATGTGAGATGAATTATGAAAGATTGAATTGTTGTTGTTTTGTTGAGATAGAAATCCAATTTATGAAAATATATATTGTTTTGAAAACTCTTTAGCTTACCCTTCCTTTTGTGTGTTGTTTGTTTTGTTTTTAAAACTGCGATGATCGTGTATATTACACGGGAGCAGAAGATTTGACAGGTGGTGGGAGTCCCCAGTAAACTGATGGAGAAATTTTATTTTATTTTATTTTATTTGTAATTTTTACGAAAATATTTTATTAGATCTTTTGTGGAGAAGTATATTTTTAAATACATTATGAATGTATTGATTTTTATATTAAGGTTTATTATATAATTCCTATCCAATAAAGTTCCTATTATATGAAAAATATAGGATGTTATAACTACTTATTTCAATTTTATAGAAAATTGTACTATTCTTAATGTTTGTTTAATTATTTTTTCTGTATTTATGATTTTTTTGTCTAATCAATCTAATCATATTTGTTTAAACATTATAAGGCCTAATCAATTTAATATTATTTTCCTTCTTTTTCAATAAAACAATGTGGAGCATGTGTAAGGTAGACATGACAAACAAAAATAAGTTACATGATATTGAAACTTTTAAGATTATCCACTTTGATCTCTTGAAAAATTTATCTCCATGCACTCCCGCAATTGTGGCTGTCATGGAGAGAACTGTGACTGCATAAACTAGTACACACAAATTTCACTTCCTTCTTCATTCATCTTTCTTTTTCTCTTTTAATTTTGATTTTTAATATTATTATATCTCATCTTTAGTTTTAAATCATTTTTTAAAAATTTGTTTCTTTATTTGGTTTAGAATACCCAATCTACTCTACAAATTAATCGTGGATTAGATTTTTTACTTTCTTTCCTATGTGAAGTTAAAGAAATTGTTTATAAATGATAATTTTTTAGAAAATATTAATATAGGAGACATCTAGCTTTATAAAGAAGTAACTTATACTATTTATTTTGACCTCAGGACAGGACCAACAATAATAATTCTATAATGCAAGAATAATAAAATAAAGATTTATATTAAATTAAGGAAATTAAGGTTACTTTTAGAAGAAATTATTTAAATGAAAAATAATTATTTTATATCATTATAAACTAAATTATTCTCATATTATTTTTACTAAAAAATTCACAAAATTTACTGATTGATTAAAAATTCTTCATTCACAAAAAATGCTAATTATGATATGTTACTAATTCTAAAATTCAGTCTTTGAACAATATTAGGTGCCACACAGCCTATATATAGCAGCAAATCAGGATATATATATCTAAGTTTGGAAAAATCTTATCCTTTCATTTGTCATTAGATTCTTACAAATGGCCGAGAGAATAAAGATTTCCTGTTGCCAAAGACAAGTCATGATTCAAACATGTGATATTAAAAAACTAAAATGATTTAACTATTTTAAATAATCAAACAGAAAGTAAATAAGATAAGGTTAAACTAAGGGCACAATTCCAAAATAAACATAGGTCGGTTAACACAGAATGTTTGGTTAACACGAGATGGAAATATGACAAATTTTGATAATCAAATTTTTTGTACGTAACATAATATTATACAAGAACAAAGTCTCTTATATCACAAAGTGGGATAGGGTCAATGGACAATTTTCAGAAAACCCAAAATAATAACCATACAACTACATAGAAGTTTTCTATTTTGATCAAAACATGTATAAATTAAATTATATTTAAGCATAAAAAACAAAATATGAAAATTTCCTTTTGAAATTGATACCCACAATAAATTTATTATGTATCACATACAATGCAATAAATAGACACTTCAAGGTTAAGGTGTGCCCATTTCACATCCATTGTGGAAAAGAAGGTAGAGTTCAAAATTAAAGCTATTTGCATGGTTGATTTTTTTTATTTTATTCCTAATTTGGAGAATTAGATGCAATTGCTTTTTGAAAATACCTCTTCATTGACTTCATCAATACATTATCAGTTTTGGGATTGTGCATATACACCTACATCAAATGATGAAACTATTTTTTTTTTCTTTTAATCTTTATAGGTTATAGTGTGTGTCGACATTCTCTCTTCCAAATCCCTCTTAAAAATTCCATTTCACCATTTTTAAGAGAGAAATTTTAATAAACCTTTTATGTATAATTTGATATAGCAAGCAAAGATTATGTAGTGACTTATATTTATTTATTCAAATGTGACCGGCTTTGATTGTATACAAAATGTTCATGGTTCCAACGATGTCACTATTTATTTATTATGACTTAAAGTTTAATTTACTATTTAATATTAAAATTATTTTTAATATATTAAAAATCATTATAACTTGAAGCAACAAAAACATTAAAAAAAGCAGGAGACACTAAAAAATCAATAAAGAATCTGGATTTTTAAAAAAGTGACTTAAATATTGTTGAAAATTCATGTCCCTTCATTAACTAAATTATAATATAAAAATGAGGGTAAAGTTCATCTTATAACTTGAATATGAGAGATTGAACTAGGATTAAAGTTTATTTTTTAAGAAATCGTTGAAATTATTTTATTGATTTAAACTGTTTTTAGTTAAAAATAAGTTTGAAAGAGGGTCAATTTAATATTTAAAAGAATGAAATTGTTTACTATATAAAAATTGCAATAATTATGTCTTTTATTAAGTTTCTTATAATCACTTCATCATTAAGTTGTAATGTTTAAGAAATAATATGACACTAAACAATATTTTTTATGATTTAAGTCATAAAGTTTGGATAGCTATCTGTATTTTCTTAGAAACTAAATCAGATATTTTTTTTCAGAGACTAAATTACTACCCGCTTAGAGTTCAAATTAGTTATTTATTCTTAGATTATTTTTTAATCAGATTTTTTTTTTTTAACTTTATGTATACTCTTTTAAGTTGATCTAGTATATGTTTAAATTAAAATTGAGAGGGCTTAAAATTCCTGATACTTCCAAAACAACAAATTTCCTCTCTTACTTTTTTAAGAATTTAGAATTGTGCACTGAAATTTGAGAAAATAATTTTCAAACGTTAAATTAAAATAGACTCATTGAGTAAAAGTGTGTATTCATGAGTTTTTAAATTTCTTTCTTTAACTGTGTGTTTAGTTGAGATGGTCGACTATACATGAAAACATGGACTAGTGGAGACATTTGTGTTTTGATTGAGATGAATGTCACTGATTTAGAATATTTAGAAATACGAAGGAGTTGGCATGTGTGTAAATATGTTTTTAACCCTGCATGTGCTTCTACAGTAATCTCAATTGTGTAAGGTAGATATAAATGTTGGTAGATAAATCTTGAATGTATTAAGTGGTAGTGATTGAAGAATTCAAATTTGTCATTAAAAGGGGGACGTTACGTGCTGGAATGTGATTGCTCTTTTAGTATTTTGTGAGCCATGTTAGACATCAGTGGTGGGTGAAGAAGCTAATGACTTGGTGTGTTGTGATAGAGCTTCGACGTCAAAAAAAAAAAAAGTAGTGATAGAATAAGCAAGGAGCAAGATTCGTCGTCATAAAAAAAAGATGAGATTCAAATTTGATTCAAATTTGATGGGTAATTGATTATGACAAAACATATAATTATACGTATATTTTGTCCATCATAATTGATTATCTCGATGTGATAATCGATTGTCTGCACAGTTCTATACATGTATTTGAGTATCTTCTTTGAATAATTGATTATGTACGTCATTATTCATATTTGTTGAGTTTTGTCACTTGAACGAGGTTTGTTTCTAGGTTTTTGGTAATGAGCTTCGTAGACATGTAAACGTTGGTGAGCTTTATTGTAGTGTACAATGATTGGTGAACTTCCTCTAGTTTCTGAGCTTGCAGTGGTTTTGGTTGATGGTGGAAATTGTATTGGTTTGTTTTTGCCTATATACATCTTGGTGGTGTTGTAGGTGGTGCTTGGCAATGTTGTTGTCTCTGATGCTGTGCATTGTGTTTTGTTGACCTTCTTCAGCAAAATTTGGTTAACTCGGGCTATTGACGGTAGTGGTTGATTAATTAAATATTGATGCTTATAAAATATAAAATATTTAATAAATGATGACGTTACAAAATCATTAAAGTTTTTTGCAGGCCAAGAAATGGTGTTAGTATTCTCGAGGATGGCTGTGCTCCCCTAGATTTTGATTGAACAAAGTGGGATAAAGTATATACAAAGTACTGGAACATTTCAGTATGTGGAGGCATTTTTAGTAGAAATAATAAAATTGAAAATATGAGTGATTGCAATGGCTTTTGAAGCTGAGATTATAAAAGTCATCTACGCTATTGAGATTGCTAATAAAACAAATTAAACCTTTTATGTGATTCTACTTTAATCGTTAACTTAATGATTTAATTCCTTAATTCTCGTATTTAAGAAAGAAAATTAATATGCTAATAATATTACTATTAGTAGATTAATAACATTAATTTACTTGGTAAGATGTGATATCTCTTATGGCTATTATAAAAATGTGTGATATCTCACTTTCGATATAGGTACCCGCTATTGGTATAATACTAGCTAAGATATTGACTTAGGATTTCAGATGCTAAAATGATGTTCTAACATTTTTATTCTTGATTAAACAAAACTTTTGCATAAATGAGTTGAACTTGAACATCAATATTTTTGCAAATCAAATTCAACGCTTCAAGAGTTTGGCTTCTCTCATTACTTTCAAAAGTTTAAGAGCTGAAAGCAATTTCTAGTTTCACACATAATTTTAGAATGTTTATATAACACGAGAAGTGAATTAAGCAAAGTTTGATATTCAAAATTTCTGTACATTAGATAAGATTATACAATAACAAAGTCTCTTATCTCACCAAATGAGTGGGAGAGGTAAAAATCATACAACTACAGACAAAATGAGCTAATTGTCTACTTTTATAAAAACATGTATAAACCAAATTAAATTTGAGTAAACAAAAACTGAATATGGAAATTTCCTTTTGAAATTCATACACAATAAAATTAATGAGTCCTGCTCCTTAAACATGGGAACCAAATCGGAAATAGGCACAAAAGTTTGCTCGTACCAACGATCAACAATAAACTCAACCTGTACTCATGATTTTCTCCAATATCACCATGACATCTACCATGGTTTTGTTACTCTGCAGAGAGACTTCACACGCCACACAGCTTTGGCATTTCACATACAGCATAACATAGCGTGGCAAAGAAGGTACACTTCAACATTCAATCTATGCCAATATATAACATCGTTACACTATTAGCCAAATCCTAAAATATATTTCTCACAAATTTTAGCTACATGTTACAAGAATGAATAGATTGGATTCAACAACTACCTGATGTACATGGTCCAATAACCTTTCACACACAACTTCCAATGCTATCATCTTCATAACTTCCTCACTCATGCTAAGTGGATCCTCTTCCCAGGGTCGTTGAACTGCCTATGAACAAGAAACAATCAAAAAACCAGAATTAAGCGAGGATTATCTAATCAAAGATATCTGCAATTGCAAGAACTATAAAAATTGTGATTGCAAAAGAAAGTAAATGCAAATTTGCATACTAACAAAAACGAACCAATCATGACTGTAAAAGTAATTACTAAGACTCATCCCACCAGATGGGGCAATCTCATCCTATGCCCAAAAGAACACATTGCTAATTCCTTAGAAGAACTATTAAATTATTTGTTTACAACTAGGAGACAGTAGAAATAGAAAGATCCATGCCTGCTCCATCAAGTACTGAGTCAAATCTTTTACTCCAGCCCCCTTCAGTCCTGATATCATGAAATGCCTAAATAATAATATTTAAAAGAAAAAGGTATTAGAAGCTAGCTCAAGAACTAGAGTCAATCCACAGAAAAGTTGCAATCATACTGCACACCATTGTCTACCCTAGTCTTTCTACAAGAGAACCTTACCTCTCATATCCAGGAAGATCTTTGAATTCTTCAGCAACCTTCAACATGTCTTTCTTTTTTCTCTACTAAATCAATCTTATGCATACACAAAATTCGCCTTTGGCGATGGTAAAGAGCCCTCACCACTGTTGCCACTAACCATCCACCTCAATGGCACTATATCCTGGTACCTTTTTGATTCCCATATCTTTCATCTTACTTCTCACCTTTCTCACATCTTCCCATCTGTCAGCAGAGGCATAAATGCTAGCCAGAAGTGTATGAAGACTTGAATCGCTTGATTTAACTCTGGCCAGTGCTGTAGCAAGCCTTTCACCCATATCAATATTACTGTAAGTTCTGCAGGCACTTAGCAAAGCTCCATAGAGTGGAACTATTATTTCATTGTTTTCATCAGGTAACTTCCTTACCAACTCCTCCGCCTCTTGTAACAATCCGGCTCGACCAAGAAGGTCAATGAAACACCCATAGTGCTCTAAATTTGGCTCAATGTTATATACACTAGACATGGAATGAAATAACTTTCTGCCTTCTTCAACCAATCCTGCATGAGTACAAGCACTCAAAACAGCAATGAAGGTAACATCATCAGGTTTAAATCCACACACTTGCATTGCTTCAAATAACTCAAGTGCTTTACTTGTTTTACCATTCATGGCCAGTCCACAAATGATTGCAGTCCATGAGGCAGTATCCTTTTCCTTCAATGCATTAAAAATCTCCAAAGCTATATCTATGCAGCCACATTTAGCATACATTTCAATAAGGGCAGTACCAACCACAGCATCCACTAGGATTCGGTTTTCATCTATATAATTATGAATCCACTTGCCTTGCTCTAGAGCTCCTGATTGAGCACATCCCGTAAGAAGAGTAACCACAATGAAGTTATCCGGTCTCACACCTCTCATCTGCATCTCCCCAAATAATGCAATTGCCTCTTCAAAGCGATTAAATTGTACATACCCATTAATCATGGCTGTCCAAAGAATAATATCCCTACTTGGACTCCTCTCAAAGTAATCTCTAGCTTGATCCAATCGACCACAGGCCACGTACCCGGTTACCATACTGGTCCAACAATTCACATTCTTAACAGTCATTGCATCGAAAATCTCCTGGGCCACGCTCACATGCCCACACTTACAATACATGTCTATCAAAGCATTCCCCATTATAGTAGTAAAATCCAGTTCATTCACAATGTAATCGTGAATTTCCTTACCAAGCTCCAAATTTCTCAACACCGTACATGCGGACAGACAGCTCACTACCGTGGCTTCATTAGGCTTTTCATTGCTCTCCTTTCGCATTTGCTGGTAAACATCCACAGCCTCCTGGAACCTCTTGCACCTGACATAACCCGAAATCATGATGTTCCAAGAAACCGTATCCCTCTCAGGCATTTTCTCAAACACCTGTATGAACCCCTCAACCCGGCCCAACTCTGCATACATATCCATCAAGGAGTTACCCACATAAGCGTCAAACTCAAGGCCAGTCTTAACCACAAAAGCATGAACCTTTTCCCCTTCCTTAACCTCCCCAATGCAACCAATAGCCTTCAAGAGATAAGGGTAGGTGTAGTTATCAGGCCAGACGCCATGTTCCCTAAGCTGCTGAAACAGAGAAATGGCACTCCTAAAGCTACCCCTTTTGACGAAGGCCTTGATCATGAGGTTATAGATAAACAAAGAGGGGTAATGAATGTGTTTGAAGATTCTGTTTGCATAGTTAAAATCCCCAAGTGATGAGTCCATGGAAAAGGCCATGAGCTTGTTAAGGGTGTCTCTATCTTGTTGAAGGCCAACACTGAAAATGTGGGCCTGAATTTGCTTCAATTGGGACATGGATTTGCAGGTTTTGAGAAGAGAAATGTATCTGCCCTTCATTATCATTGCCTTGTTGCTTATTTGAAGATTCAATCATTTCACCATACTCACTAACTCACATGCAAATTGCAATCAGAGTGAAGAGAGAAGAGAAGGCTCAGGAAAGCTGCGGCGGTGCTCTTCCGTTCAGAACTAAGCCGACAATCACCAAAAGCGGAAATAGGAGCTGAACAGATTCTTATTGGGCCCTTTTGGGCCTTAACGTATAATTGTAATTCTTCACCCATCTCCAAAATTTTCAAAATTATCCTTAAAATAATAATAGTGAAGAGAGGAAAATACTTTTGTATCTCCAATTCTGAAAATTATTATTTCAGGTGTTCAGTAACTTAAAAAACCTATTCCGAAATAATTTATTCTAAAACAAGTTATTTTGAAACATGTTTTTTTAATTAAGAAACACTCTCTTCCATGACAATAATACAGTAGAAATCTATTCTGCAAGAGCTAATCCCAAAATATTGACTTAAGAAATTTTCTGTTTGAAAACTCAATCAATAAGTTCTGAAATAAATTGTTCCAATCCGTAAATCTATTCCTGAAACAATTGTTTCATAATACTCCTATTGACTTATGAAATTTTCACTTCTGAAACTCAATAACATATTTCAAAATAAATTGTTTCGAATCACACTTTCACTCCCAAATATACATTCCGAAACTAAAATAACAGTATTGAAATTTTTGAAAGTGCAAGGCTTGGAGATTCAAGAAAAAGCAGTGGCCTTTCCATCTACTGCCAGCTGGACGCCTTCTTCCTGCACCTACATGATATCAGCCTGCACCCCCCATATCGTGATTGAAAATACGAAATTAACTCTGTAGGCCCTCTTATACTGAATAAGGCCGTGCCTTTCCTATGTTGTTATTGCTATTATTAGTTTTATTATTTATTAAGATTATAGTTAGATAAAATTTAAAATAAATACTTATAAAAATTAAAAAAAATTAATAATCTTATCCAATAAAATTAATAAATTCTTTTTTTTAAATTAAAATTATTTTATAGCGTGTCAACTCCTATTTTAATGTAGAAGGAACAATACTAGTAAAATCGGTTTCACTCTTAAGAGTATTATAAATTATGTTAATTAATCTATCTAAAAAAAATTAATTAGTTTCAGATATTTATTGAAATACACCATCTTACAATTATAGCAATAGATATTAAATACCATTAGAAGAAAGCGTGTAATTTGGCCTAATAGTTGTAAGTTGTGTGGTTTAACAGACGTAATTCTTATTTGTTTTTGGGTTTTGTTGGACAAATACAAAGATTTTATTTATACTCTTCATCTGATAACTTTTTCATTGAAAAAAAGCAAGTGTGGATATTCATCTGATAATGCAGCGCCCCCTTCTCCCTTCTTCTTCCAAGGCGAAATGGGACAGTGCGAAAATTTAATTAGGGCCACTTTGAAAAAATAAAAGAATATATGAAAAATAAATATAAGGTTAAACTAAGGGTCCAATTCCAAATAAATATAGTTCAGTTAACACAGAATGTTTGGTTAACACAAGAGATGGAAAAATAATAAATTTTGAAAATCAAAATTTTTGCATATAACATAAGATTATACAATAACTAAGTCTCTTGTATCACCAAGTGGGAAAGGGTCAGTGGACAGAGGACAATTTTCAGAGAACCCAAAATAATAATCATTCAACTACATAGAAGTTTTCTATTTTGATAAAAACATGTATAAATCAAATTATATTTGAGCATAAAAAACAAAATATGAAAATTTCTTTTGAAATTCGTACACACAATAGATTTATTATGTATCACATAAAATGAAATAAATAGATACTTCATTTAGGCATTTCACATCCATTGCGGAAAAGAAGGTAGAGTTCAACATTAAAGCTATTTGCATTGTTGATTCTTTATTTTATTCCTAACTTGGAGAATTATATGCAATTGCTTTTTGAAAATAATTCAGGTCTTCATTGACTTCAAATGCTTGGTATCAATACATTATCAGTTTTTGGGATTGTGCATATCCACCTACATCCAATGATGAAACTATTTTTTTTTTAATATTTATAGGTAACAAAGTGTGTAGACATTCTCTTTCCAAATCCATCTTAAAAGTTCCATTTCAATCATTTTAAAGAGAAATTTTAATAAACTTTTTGTGTAATTTTGATATAGCAAACCAAGATTTTTTAGTGACTAATTTTGATTTATTCAGATGTGACCGGGTTTGATTGTATATGGAAGATGTTGATGGTTCCAACAATGCCATTATTTATTATTATGATAAAAAAATATGTTCACTTTACTGTTTAATATTAAAATTATTTTTAATATATTAAAATTATTTTTAATATATTAAAATCATTATAACTTGAAGCCACATAAATATTTAAAAAAACAGGAGACACTAAAAACAATCAATAAAGAATCTGGATTTAAAAAAAAAAGTGACTTAAATATTTTTAGAAATTCATCTCACTTCAATAACTAAATTATAATATAAAAATGAGAATAAAGTTCATCTTATTAAAGTATATTTTTTAAAATATTTTCATAACTATTTTATTGATTCAAACTGTTGTTAGATAAAAATAACTTTGAAAGAGTAAACGAGGGTCAATTTAATATACAAAAGAATGAAATTTTTTACTCTAAAAAATTCAATAATTATGTCTTTTATTAAGTTTTTCAGAATCACTTCTTCATTCAGTTGTAGTGTTTAAGAAATAATGACACAAAACAGTATTTTTTATAATTAAGTCATAAAGTTTGAATACCTATCCATATTTTCCTAGAAACTAAATTAGATTTCTTTCTTCGGAGACTAAATTAGTTCAAATTAGTCATTTATTCTTCGATTATTTTTTCTTTTAACTTTAACTTTATGCATACTCTTTTAAGTTGATTTAGTATATATTTTGATTAAAATTGAGAGGGCTTAAAATATTAGTTACGTTCAAAACAACTTTCTTGGAATTCAGAATTGTACATTAAAATTTATGAAAATATTTTTCTAACATTAAACTAAAATAGTCTCATTCAGAAAAAGTGTCATTCAGAAAAAGTGTGTTAGCTTTCAATTTTTTTTTTTCTTTTAGGTGTCAACTTAGGAAAGTGATGAATAATTGATAGCATCATCAATAAATTCAGTAATTAGAAATAACCATTATTTTTACTCTTTCTTTAGTTATAAAGAATATTCTTTTAAAACTTTATTTTATTATTTTAAATTATTTCAATTTAGCGTCAAATTCATAATCATGGTTATCAAACTCGTGAGTCAACTCGCTGACTCGTTCAAGTTTACGAGTCTATAACTCTTGGGCGAGTTGACTCGCAAGTAAACTCGGTTTTTAAGTAAACTCGTTGGACTTGAAATTGGACTTGGTAGACTCGCTCAAACTCGTGAGTCACAAACCGGGTCAGCGAGTTCGGATGAAGGGTCCAAATCACCCAAAACTTAAGGGTTTTTTATACTTGTTTAAAGGACACAGTGTCATTTTAGGGTTCACAACCACTTCTTCACTCTCACCTTTGACTTGTGTTCGCCATCGCACGTTTTCCGCCATCCCAAGCCATCGTTGCACGTCGCTGTTGGACATTCCCAGTTGACGTCGCTGCTCCTCGTCGCACGTTCGTACGAAGCCGCGTCTCGTTCATTGGAAAACTCTCCTCGCTCCTCGTCGCCGGTCGCCGCTGGTGGCCGCCGCTTCTCAGGGTTTTGGATATTCTGTGGTTGGGTTTCATTTTCAAGAAAAGTGAGTTGCTTTTGTTTGAAGTGAAACGTGGCTGGTATTTAATTTAATAATACACAAATTGAAGGTGGCAGGGAGTGAAACGTTGCTTTTTAAGGAATTTGAGTTACTTTTGCATTTTTTCTGTAGTAAACAAGTGCTCTAAGTTTTTAAGATGTCAGAAAGTGGTTCAAATTCTACTGGTAGAAATGTTGGTACATCATCTTCTCTTCCTCCTAGAAGTAAAAGTTCTGCTGGAAATACAACAGAGATATCAGATGGCAACATGGAATAGATGTCTTAGACACTGGAAAAAAAGTGAAATGTAACTACTGCTCAAAGACATTTAATGGAGGCATTTTCAGATTCAAACATCACCTTGCATGAACTAGATATGATTCTGAACCTTGTGTTTCAGTTCATGAAGAAATCAAGCTTTTAATGATGAAAGTTGTATCAAATGCTAAGGACGCCTCAATGAAGAAAAGAAGGTTGAATATACTTGATGATGGTGTTGAAGAAGAGAGTGCAAGTTTTAGTAGTAGCAAGATGTTTAAAAATAAATCTACTGATGGTGTCCAAGCTACTCTGAATCAACTATACAAGAAAGGCGATAAAGAAAAAGTTGATGCTCAAGTTGCTGAATTTTTCTACACAAGTGTATTCCTTTTAATGTGATTAGGAATCCAGTTTTTGCAAAAATGTGTGACATGATTGCAAGGTACGGTGTTGGCTATAAACCTCTATCATATCATGATCTTAGAGAGAAATTGTTGAAACAAGCAGGGAAAAAACAAATGACCTCCTTGAAGAGTACAAGGATGAATGGAAGAGAAAGGGTTGCACAATCATGTCTGATGGGTGGATTGATAAGAAAAGGCGTTCAATTTGTAATTTTTTGGTGAATAGTCCTAAAGGAACCGTGTTTCTCTATTCATTAGATACATTTGATATTTCAAAAATTGCAGATAAAGTTTTTAAAATGTTAAATGATGTTGTAGAATTTGTTGGAGAGGAGAATGTAGTGCAAGTAGTTCCTGATAATGCTGTAAATTTCAAGGCAGCTGGGGAATTGTTGATGTGAAAAAGAGAGCGTTTATATTGGACTCCATGTGCTGCTCATTGCATTGATATAATCTTTGAAGATTTTGAGAAGTATTTGAAGGTTCATGAAGTAACCATCCAAAAGGGAAGAAGGATTACTACCTACATTTATGGTAGAACACAACTAATAAGCATTTTGAAAAAGTTTACAAGAGGAAGAGACTTGATAAGGCTAGGAATGACTAGATTTGTCACTGCTTACTTGACTCTAGCTTGTCTTCATGAGATGAAAGCATCACTGATGAACATGTTTAGCTCTGAAGAGTGGCAAACAAGTAAGTTTGGAACATCACAGGAAGGGAGAAAGGTTCAAAATATGGTATTAGATAGTCGATTTTGAAAGAATGTAAGTACATGCTTAAAATTTACTGCTTCTTTTGTGGTGGTCCTTCGATTGGTTGATTCGGATACAAAACCCGCAATGAGATTAATATACGAGGAGATGGATTGTGCAAAAGAGAAGATTAAATACAACTTTAATAATATTAAGAAAAGGTAACATTTCTAAACTCTTTCTATCATTTTAAATTTAGTTACTTTGTATAACTAATTTTCTAATATAACATAATTTGGTACTTTACTTTTATAGTTATGAACCTGACTAAAAAATCATTTATCAGAGGTGGAATAATCAACTTCATAGGCCTTTGCATGCAGCCGCCTATTATCTAAACCTCCAGTTGCACTATGAACCAAATTTTAGAAATGATGATGCTGAGGTGAAAGAGGGATTGCATACATGCATGCAAACATTAGTTAGTGATCTTGCAGAAAGAAAAAAGATCAATTTGCAACTTGTTGACTTTCACTTTGCTAGATGACTTTTTTCTGTGGAAGATGCAAAGGAATGTAGAAAAGTTATGCTCCCTGGAGAATGGTGGGAGATGTTTGGGGATAGAACTCCCGAATTAAAGAAATTTGCTATTCGGGTTCTAGGTTTGACATGTAGCTCTTTAGGGTGTGAACGTAACTAGAGCTCATTGGAAATGGTAATTTAAGTTCATTAAGTTATTTAAGGTTTTTATTTTTCTTTCTTTGACTTCTATTTTACTATAATTTCATATATGTTTATAGGTTCATACGAAAAAAAGAAATCATTTGCACCAAAAAAAGATGAATGACTTAGGATCATCTAGATGACAATGATAATGAATCATCTAGAGAAGAACTTGATGGTGATGAAGATGGTAATGAAAAAGATGGTGCAGATGATTTCATTAGGAGATTAGATGGAAGAGATTAAACTTGATGACATTTGTATTTTTTGTTTATTTAGTTATTGTGTTATTGTTGGTACATTATTTGAACTTACTTATTACTATTGTGGAATTATTATCATAAAAATTTGTTTTTTTTTTTTGTTGAATTTTTTTATTGAAATAGACTCTTACGAGTCTACAAGTCGGGTTTACGAGTCGAGTCTACTGACCCCTCACGAGTCTATATAGACTCTCGAGTTTGATAACTTTGTTCATAATAATGTTATTACTGATATGCTAATAATTTTACTATTAGTAGGATTAACAACCATGAATTTCTTTGTTAAGATATGATATATCTCACTTTCGATTTCTCTAGCTGGATATTGTTATAACCCTCCATTTTTATTTTCTTTCTTATTTTTCTATATTTTTAAGAACGTTGCATATACTTGATAATACTAGTTAAGATATTGACTTAGTTATGATTTCAGATAATATAATGATATTCTGACATTTTTATTCTTGATTAAACAAAACTTTTGCATAATTGAGTTCAACTTGAACATCACTTTTGTACAAATCAAATTTCACGTTTCAAAAGCTTCCAAATCCAACGTTTCAATAGTTTGACTCCTCTCAGCCTTACTTTAAAGTTGAAGAGGAGAAACCAATTTGCAGTTTCACACAAAACAACCTTAGAATGTTTATACAACACAAGATGTGAAGTAAACAAAGTTTTGATATTCAAAATTTCTGTACATATAGGATAAGATTATACTATAACAAAGTCTCGTATCTCACCAAATTAGTGGGGGAACCCAAGGTAAAAATCATACAACTACAGACAAAATGTGCATTGTCTACTTTCATAAAATCATGTATAAACCAGATTATATTTGAGTAAACAAAAACAAAATATGGAAATTTCCTTTTGAAATTCATACCCAATAAAATTAATGAGTCCAACTCCTTAAACATGGGCAACCAAATCGGAAATAGGGACAAAAGTTTGCTCGTATGAACAATCAACAATGAACTCAACCTGTACCCATGATTTCTCCAAGATCATCATGACATCTACCATGGTTTTGTTACTTTGCAGAGACTTCACACGCCACACAGCTTTTGGCATTTCACATACAACATAACATAGTGTGGCCAAGAAGGTACACTTCAACATCGAATCTACGACACATTTATTTATTTTTTATGACTAACTTGGAGAATTAGATGCACTTGCCTTTTGAAAATGGACCTTAGCTCTTCATTGGCTTCAATTCCTATTCTCCTGTATAAAACAAGCGTCAATAAACACAACCCAACCTCAACAAAATGAAACCCAAATAACTGTTCATCTGAAGGATGCAGGGATGCAAAAAAATTGAATACAAAAGCATACACTGCCTTACAGGAAACGGATAAGGGCATGAGGAAGGTAGATTCAGATAACAAACTGAAATAAAAATAAGACCTAAGATGAAAACGAATCAATCTACAGAAAATGGAAAATTTCCTGCATAAGAAGTTTATCGGTTCTGTTCCTGAGTCAGAAAGCCATCGTGATGATTAACCAATCTAAATATGCTTTTGACCAAAACATTACAATCATGTCATATAATATTCAAAACAGGAGAGACTGATAAAATTAATAATAGCAAAAACTGTTAAGCTACGTGGAGGAAAGGCTAAAATATAAGTTACCCAATTTTTGAACCATTCTTCCCCACAATAATCTTGCGTTGGCTTAATTTGTTAGTGATGAAGTGTTGCTCGATCCTAAGAGAACCATCTCGTAACTCTTTCCAATCAGTCAATCGATGTTCAACATCATACGGAATTTCCTGAATTGATAAATTTGCTGGTTAATATATAATATTGTTACACTATTAGCCAAATTCAACCATATATTTCTCGCAAATTTTAGCAACATGATACAAGACTGAATAGATTGGATTCAACAACTACCTGATGTACATGGTCCAATAACCTTTCACGCACAACTTCCAATGCTATCATCTTCATAACTTCCTCACTCATGCTAAATGGATCCTCTTCCCAGGGTCGTTGAACTGCCTATGCATAAGAAACAATCAAACAACCAGAGTTAAACGAGGATTACCTAATCAAAGATATCTGAAACTGCAAGAACTATAAAAATTGTGATTGCAAAAGAAAATAAATGCAAATTTGCGTAGTAACAAAAACGAAGCAATCATGACTGTAAAAGTAATTACTAAGCCTCATCCCACCAGATGAGGCAATCTCATCCTATGCCCAAAAGAACACATTGCTAATTCCTTAGAAGAACTATTAAATTATTTGTTTACAACTAGGAGACAGTAGAAATAGAAAGATCCATGCCTGCTCCATCAAGTACCGAGTCAAATCTTTTACTCCAGCCCCCTTCAGTCCTGATATCATGAAATGCCTAAATAATAATATTTAAAAGAAAAAGGTATTAGAAGCTAGCTCAAGAACTAGAGTCAATCCACATAAAAGTTGCAATCACACTGCAGACCATTGTCTACCCTAGTCTTTCTACAAGAGAACCTTACCTTTCATATCCAGGAAGATCTTTGAATTCTTCAGCAACCTTCAACAAGTCTTTCTTTTTCTCTACTAAATCAATCTTATTCATACACAAAATTCGCCTTTGATTTAGAACTGATCGAGCTCCCATTCGTTTAATTAATTGTATCACTCTCTGATCAGGCCTGTGTTAATCAAATTTTTAATAGGATGGGGTCACAATAACGATGCAAAGAAAATGCGCCATCAAAACATAAAACTATAGTCAGGTAGAAAGGATAAGAGCCAATATATGTGATAATAGATTGCAATTGAGCTGCTAGTTTAACAAAACAATCCATAGAAAGCCTATATGGTTCCAGTCTTCTTCCAGACAACCAGAAGAGCAGAATATCCCTTGTTGAAATAGAGGATTTTGTGATTGGTGTTAGTACACTGCTCGCTACCAAAGGCCAATCAGCACACCAGTACATACATGTTATAGTTGTAGAAATAAGGAGCTAATCTTCTATAATAAACAATATCTGAATTACATATGTATTATTAGAAACATTTTTATTTATTCTCTTATCATATCTTTTTATTAAAAAATATTAAATCTCCTCTGTTTATTTATTTGGTTCCTTTTTCTCAATATAAATAAAGCATTCTCGTTGTATCAGAAAGATTTCACTTTAATGTTTTTCTGTTTCCTACAATTTAACACGATATCAAGAGCCTTTTTCAAAGCCATGTTCGCCTGGTATACCAACTGTCTCCGAAAGATTTTTTTTTTCTTTGCAAACCTTTTTCTCATTCACATTCACTATTCTGATGAGTTTTCCCCTCCTTAGTTATTTTTTATTTTTTCCACCTTTCTAGAAAAAAAAAATGTCTTCCAACACCACATCAACCTCCAAAAGAGTTTCTCCCATCTTTCCTAGCCATATTGTATTGAGAAGATGGACAGGTGGAACTATTTCACTTGCGCTTCTGTTACCTTCCACAGTCCTCAGGTAACCCCACCGAACAGCACACACAATAATTCTGAATGAAAGCTATATTGATTGACATGGTGATATTGATGAAGAAGTCTACACTAAGCAACCTCTTAGATTTTTCGCTTGAGGGGAGTTGTCTAATATTGTATGTAATCTACACAAGTCGTTATATGACCTGAAGCAATTAACTCGTTCATGGTTTGGGAGTTTTCGAACTGTCATCCAGTAGTTTGGAATAAACAAAGTGATTTTGACGACCATTCTATATTTTCTATATTTTATCATCATTTTCCCCAAGAATGCATCTATCTCATTGTATATGTGGACAACATTATTATCATAGGCAATGATGAGGGTATTGTACAACTAAAACAATATCTTGCTCAGAATTTCCGGACAAAAAAATTTGGACACCTTAGGTATTTCCTTGGTATAGAATTGGCACAACGCAAGGATGGTTTGGTCATATCTCAGAAAATATGCTCTCGACATTCTAAAAGTGTCAAATTTGTAGATCCTACAAAAAGATAACTAGTAAACTAAATTACCTTAAAGTGACTCATCCTGACATTATCGCCATTGCAGCGAGTGTAGTAAGTCAATTTTTAAACCTTTATAGGAAAAAAAAGTTAAAATGAATTGAGCCTCTCGCATAAGTTATATATTATAAAAAGCATATACACTTAATCTTTATAAAAATTCTTTTTTTAACTTCTCCAAAAGCTAAGAAGATAAGTTGATTTTAACTTATAACTTAAAAGAGGAATTGAATTATTTGACCTTGGTATTTTATTCTTTTATAAATACCTACGGAAAAGGTTATCCAAACAGAGACTTAATATATAGAAAGCAAAGGTTGAAACACAAATGTAAGACCACTCCTTAATTTAAATAATAAAGCTTCACCTGGTAATATGCCTATGAACATCAAAAATGACTATGAGCACTTCGTAGAGATTGACTGATCTCCAAGCACTTTCAACACGGACTTTGACATCCCTATAAGGAAATCCACCGCAATTCAACATGAGCCCTGGTGTATCAAAAAAACACTGCATAAAGAATATTACACAACTGTGAATATGTAGACAAGTAAAATGTATTATTAAAATTCAAATTTTAAGCCTATAAAAACAAGAATGAAATAGATGAAAATCTTCAAAGTTCGCAAATCATAAATAAATGACAAAAGGCAAGGCTTACGAGTGGTAGGTTGAGAACAATATGAAGCATTGGAAGTAGGAAAGCTGTAAAGGTAGAGTAGAAATTTTTGGGTTTTACCAAAATGCTGGCACATAGTTTAATTATACTTTTAGTCATAAGCTGTATAACAGTTCAAGGGAATCTACAGCAATGGGTACTTTCATTCTGAGCTAAAACATCCTGAGAAAACATTTTCATTTTTACTTGTCACCATCACAGTCAATATCCATTTTTTCTAGTGCTGAACACATACTCCAAATCTAAACTCATCAATTCAAGTAAAATGGTATTGTTGATAAATGTACGCCAAAAGCTACTATGTTAATATAAGCATTAAAAGGAAAAGGAAATTCTCTAAATGGATTATTCACTTGCCTCCCATGATCATCGAATTACATTTTGCAAAGGGAAATAAAATGTACATAAGGGTCTACTACTAGTGGGAGATTTGAAAAGATATCCTACCTGCTGCTAAAGTGACAAAATACATTATCAAATATCCTCATTTCATAATGAGATCTTCTCTTCAATTTTCAGAATGAATCACAAAGAATATCAAGGTTCATTGATTAGTGACCATGCATATACCAATAGTAATAGAAATGGACCAGCTAGTCTATTACTATTATTATTTGAATATAGAAGATTTTACCAGCTGAAACGTAATTCTACAGGTTAAGTATATCATTCTCAGACCCACTGAAACCTGTTTAATCAAGAGTTTCAATTCAAATAATATCAAAGACTTCAAAATAAGTCCATATTTTGGGTCAAATGAGAACCATGTATCGAACAAACCAAAGTACACTAATTTGATGCAGGTACTATATTCTAAATCATAACAGTACAAATTTCTAGTTCTAATGAAAGAGGTCTACTTCTTCTGTCAGTGTTCCCTTTTACACACAAAGAAGTAAAACAAGTAAACCAGTCACTCACAATTTGGGTGTCTCCTTTTGTCAATACTCCCACAACTTCATGAGTTGTGGTATTTGTCTTCCGTGAAACCGCTGCAACCTTTGTCCCAACCTAAGACAAATCAGAAAACGCACCCATGACATTTGGAAAAACACGATAAGAACATCCATACCAAAGATGCTAGGAAGCACAAATTCTGAAAATATACAGGTATGTATACACTACTTTTAAATAAGATCAGTGTCAATTCAAAATTCATTAATCGAGTATATATTACTACTTAGTGTCAAACAAGATCCTCCAATCGATGCCTAAAAAAATTAATTTAGTCCCATAACCTGATTGCAAAGAGTTGCAGAGAATATAATTAAATCACACAAGGTTTTCAGAAACAATCAGCAACCGCAATTTCAGCCAGAACCTGAAGGATTTTGAGATCTCCAAAACATAATTGTGGTAGTACGAACCACATTTGTCCACAAAGTGTCGTATTTTTCAACATTTTTGTTTAGTTAAAAATGTTGGCAACAAATTTTCTACCACAACGTTAAGGCTTTTGGGATCTGCACCACTGAAATTGTGGCACCATGAGCTGCATTTTTCTAAAACCCTCCATATCTGTGTACAACTATTCATCAAAAGTGGTCAACAAGTGCAATTCTAGCACAATCCTCAACTAAATCTTTGCATTAAAGTTTGTAAAGTTCGAGTTTGTTTCAACGTTAAGGCGTTTTAAAATTAAGCATATCCCATGTCTTGCTTATATAAAACTGAGTTTCCAGACAAAACTTAACATGCAATCATACCTTTTAAAGGTAACCAAACATGTCATGAAACAGAGTTTATGAGTTTACTTTCCACTAGTTTGAAGCATCCCAAACTAAAAACCAAACAAGTCACAAAACTAAAAACTGCTCAGCAAAAGCCATTTCGCCCTCAACATCTAAAGGCCTTTGGATCTCCATGACCGTAATTGTGGTTTTAAATTCTGGTTGTTCATTATTTCGCATTTCTCTACAATCTATTTTGTGATAACAAGAAGGAAGAACACTAGTGAGATCAATAACACTAAAAAGCAACTCGAGAATTGGCGAATGATTATTACTTGGAACGAACCATGAAATTAGTTAGCGCAGACTTGCCAGCGTTGGGGGCGCCAATGATTCCCACGGACAACGACTTTTGCTCTTCCTCCTTCACCATGCCTTTCGCTGCTTCTACTTCTTCCTCTTCGTCCTCGTTTTCCACCGCGGCTTCCAGCAAGGCCTTGGCCAGAGCCCTTCTCCTCCTCTCATCTTCCTCCTCCTTCAGCCGCAGCTTCCCTTTCGGGCCCTCATCTCCGAACACCACGCGGTCCGCCCGGGCCCGGTACTTGTCATCCCACGTGGGCCTGGGCTTGGGCCCGGGGTCGGTGTCGAGGGCGTAGTGGGAGCTGTCGAAGACGGAGTCGGAGTCGGCGGAGGTGGTGGGGTCGTCGCGGTGAGGCTGCGGCTGCGGGTGGGCGGAGAAGAAAAGAGGGGTGGGAGTGTGAGAGGCGGGGAAAAAGAGGGTCCTTCTTAGGGTTCTGAGGGCTTTCATTATGGTGATTCCACAACCATGGAAATGGGAACTCTGGATGTTATTGTTCGGCTTTTGGGTTTAAGGGTTGCTTGCTTCAGGGTTTTCGTTCTTCATAACATCATACTAATTTATATACCAGAGGTAATGAGATATAAATATTCTTTTTAATATTTCGTTATGAGTAATAAGCTTAATTCTTGTAATATTTAACAAGTTTTTAGTGACTTTTTTTTCTTCCAAAAAAATAAATTATTGAGTACTAAGTGATTTATTTTATTTATAAAACTGAAAGGCAAATATGTAAGATTGTCCGAATTTGTAATAATGAGAAATTTGAGAATTTTGGTTAGGAGAAAACATCATTTGCACATATTATACAATTTTTTTATATAAAAGTTATTCAATTTTATTGTTAATTTTTCTTTAATTTTGGAACCTAAAATTAAATTATTTTTTAGAAAAACTAAAATATATTATACATAAAATGGCAAACTATTAAAATATAGATAAAAAAATATATTTTAATTAACCATACATAAACTATTTAATTTTATCCAATAAAAACATATTACAAATTATATAAATCACATATCGATCTATATATTAAATAGTGTTCAACAAATGAAAATTAATTAATCTCTTTTTAAATATTTGTGTTAAGTATGTCTTATAAGAATCTAACATCTGATCCAGTTTAAGACAAACGAACTTTAAGAGTAATGCATCTCATTATAATTCAAGTCGTACACCTACATATGCAACGATAAGAACCCTCGCGTCAACTCTTCACCACCTGATATATTTTAGTCTATATAATTTATATTATCTCTGTTACAACATATGTCTCTTAACTTAATACACAATTCAAAACAATGGTTTGGTGACCCCAAATTCATTCAATTTTTATCATTTGAATAATTATTTTAATATAACATAAACTCATCTAAACAAAATCACAAATCAATTAAATATAAAAATTAATATTCTTATATTTATACCAAACATTCACATTCAATCTATTAAAAAAAAAAAAAACAAAAAGAAAGGAAAAAGAAGTAGCTTAAGTGAAAATTGTTTCGCTTAAATTTTTTAGTTTGAGTGAAAATCTAGTTGAGAGGAAGCATTGAGTTACATCTCTATATTTGCTTGAGAGAAAAATCCTTTGTTTGAATCTTTACAAAAATAACAGCATGTAATTTGCTCATAAAATTTAGCACACACGGTAAAATGTCTATTTAAGTCCCTATAGTTATATACAAAAAGTTCAAAAACATTTCTATAAGCATCTTCGTCCATGCTTATCTTTTATGATCTCTTTTTCTTCTCCACATTGTTTTTATCATTGTTCTTTAGTATGCAAATATTCACTAGGTAAAAAAACAATTGAATTTACACGAGTAATAATTTTAAAAGTAGTAGATTCAAAATTAGATATAGGAGAATGAATGACAGTTGTAAAATCTCTCTTAAAGGATTTTTCTTAACAATTTCTTTAGATGATTGGGAATGTAGTTCCTTGTTTTCCTACTCTTCTCTTTCTAACAATTCTTTTTATTCTTTTTCTTTTTATTCTTTTTCTCTTGTTTCCTTTTCTTTCTCTGCTTTTTCTCTCAAAGATATCTTTTCTCTCATTTTCAATTCTTTGTAATAGTCTTTCACATATTTCTCACTTATTAGTATCTCATTAGGATATTGATGATAAATATGTCCATATCCTTTACATGTTGAGAGTATAATGGAACTAGTTTTAATCTTGGAGCTTGATTTCTCTTTATATTTATGTTTCTTATCTCTATAATTTTCATAATCTTTTACACTTCCATGATATGGAAAAGTTCTTAAAACTCTTATTCTTTCTTCATATTTCATAGCAAGAAGAAGTTTTTGAGTAACATTTTCATTTTTCTATCTTCTCCTTCATTTTGAAGATTTTGGATATCTTTAATGTTTTACTTCACAAGGTGGTAGATACTCTCAAGAGTCACTTGAGGTCTATCCATATAGAAACTTCCTTCCTCTTTTATGCTCTTTGTTAGTACTCTCACAAGACTAAGGATTTGATGAAGCCAAGCAAGCCAAAGCAAGC